>PYIJ01111575.1_pt1 | contig 21704 bp, 26 predicted proteins | sample 3578051 | NCBI WGS metagenome assembly PYIJ01 (sample SAMN08408021, study PRJNA431606) | Marine metagenome isolate SA_KN192-05_S13_5m, whole genome shotgun... | biome: marine; feature: oceanic pelagic zone; material: water; isolation source: surface water sample, 0.2-0.8 um fraction ... | reverse complement strand
ACCCCGCTCTTTTTCCAGATCATTGGAGTCCATGATTCTTTCTGCTACTTTCTGATTATCTCGAAATGCACCAGACTGAGATAATAATTTATCAATTAAAGTAGTCTTACCATGATCAACATGGGCGATTATTGCTATATTTCTAAGTTTCATTTATTACTTCTAATATTTTTTTAAAACTGGGAGAGGGCTAGATTAGTTATTTATTTTTTCATTATTTTCAGCTTCTTCAAGTTTATCGTTAACCTCCTTTACTCCCATCTCAAACAACTTATTGTATTCCTCCTCTGTCCCCTTTTTTTTATGCCAATCTCTCATAGTGAAAACACTTGCAAACTTCTTGAGTTTTCTGTGCTCTTTTAGGAGGTTGTAATATAAAATAGCTAGAGTTATTGCAATTATTAGAGTTACAAAAAATAGAAGGTTAATGTTCATCAGTGGTTACCCTTTTTCACATAATTTAGATTGGTCTCAATTCAAATACGTAAAAGATGACGAAAAAATGCATAGAAACAAGAAAAAGCATGAGTAGATATCTAACTAAAATTTTTAAGCTTTCGTTACTTACCCTATCCGCTATATTTAATTCCAACCATTTCCAAACAGGCTTCATTAATAATCTTAAATAAAAGTAAGCAGCCGCTAGTCCGCCAATAACTATTAAAATTCCGCTACCCATGCAAAAAGTTTAACAGATGGAATACTTAATGACAATATCGGTTTTGTTTATAATAATTTTTCAATTGAATAGGTTGTTAGATGCCCATACTATCCGATCTATACCGCGTCACTCCTGCAATTACCCATTCCCCATTGTAGTCGTAGAGGGTGTATAGATAGTTATTTATAGTATTATTATTGGAAATGACGGTGACCATCTGAAATGCCATTTCACCATTCATCTTCAATCCTTCAAATGTATGTGACTTAGAATTCCAGATATCAGAATATCCATTTTTTACCATTTGACCAAAAATTTCTGCAGACGGATACCGTCTTTTGATCTCAGGTGAAGCATAGCTGTATGCAAGTGATAAGTTCTTTTCTTGAAATGCATTGAACTGAGATGTAATAACTTTTTCTATTTGTGGTCCAAATTCCTTTTCTGCCCCATATGAACTTATGGTTAAAAAAAATAGAAGTATGGGTATATATATAATTTTTTTCATTTTGTGTTTCTCAACAGATCTATACTTACAATAACGATGTAAGATCCTACAAAGACCATTTCTTAATTATGGAGTATGATAATATAATAATTCATTACATATTTATTGGGATTTAAATGGTGTGTATAAAATTATTAATTAGTTAAGCATGCAGAATCAGTAATTATTATCTGGTCCGTGTTCAGCATTGTACAACTCCAAATAGTAGTAATAATCTATTGGATCTTCTGGTGGGCCTAAAATATTACCGCCTCCTTTTATCCAAAAATCGACATCTTCTGATTTAAAAGGTTCATATATATACTCTTCTTCTTTCGGTAATTTTCTATCATGATCCCATATGTATAATGAGCATAGTAACATTGCAATGACCAATACACCCATTATGATGTATTGATTTCTGGTATTCATATACTTTTGATAAAAGCCAGCCATTTAAAATCCTTGGGAAAGTATGAAAATCATCAGCGTGCTTAATGCAAAACTAACCATGCCAATTTGTAAGATCTTAATTAAAATAGCCATAATTTTATGAGTGTGAGAACTATTAAAAATTTTAATTTTGAAGAATGATAGAATGAGACCGAGAATCCATAAAAGGAGTATGGCGCCCATTGAAAGCACAGAAACAATACCAGTAATTAATAAAATGGTTCCCATGTGATGATTATATCAGTAGGCTTATGCCATAGCAATGCAGGTATTTTTATAATGACAGCAATCCAAGACTGACTTGGTTTCGTATATCTAAATGTGGGTAGCGGTTTTGTTGTTTTCACCAAACACATCCCTATAATCACTACCCACACGTCGTAATGATATCACCTGCCCAATTTTTATGCAATAACACACTTTTTTGTATATTTTTACTGTAGTTGGTTATTACTTAAACGTGCCCATTTCCAGAAATGAGGTCTAGTGAAAAAACTATTATTCTTATGGGGATAGCTTGGACTTATGTGATTTAGCTCAACTTTAACCACTTAATACAATCTTCAAGCCTGTCATCCCCCCAAAATACTTCACCATCGCATATAAATGTTGGGCTCCCAAAGACTCCTGTTTTGAAAGCAGTATTAGTATTTTTTTGATAAGCAACTTCGATCTCCGAGGCCTCAACTTTTTTTAGCACCTCATCTTTATTCAAATTCATTTCTTGCATTATTTCACTTAGATTGGGTTCCGTTGCTGGCTCCTTTCCTTCTTCAAACCAGCGCTTGTAAGTAATTTTTACATAATCAATTCCCCAACCTTCATTCATTCCGAGAATTGCAATCTTGTTAGCCAAATCAAATTGCGTTAATGGATATGGCGCGGGGACTTTTGGTCTAAAGCCGTAAAACTGAGCCCTTCTTTCAATATCACGCCACATGTAATCTGACTTGATCTTCTTTGATGGAGGAGTGAAGGGAATATTATCCATTTCCATCATTATTTTTCTCACACTGAATGGCTTCCAGTTGAATGTTATATTCTCACTTTTTGATATTGTATCAACTCGACTCACTGACAAATATGTATATGTGCTTCCAATGGAAAACCAAAAATCAATTGTTTTCATCTAAAAATCTCCAAGAAAAATAACGGCTCAATCTTCAGAAAATCTACTCTTTTGAAATATTTGTTGCACCGGTCTCAAAGCCGATGACCTGTCCCTCTTTAAATGTGTAAACACCCATTACAGCTTGCTGATTACCATCACTAAAAGTCACAAAGGCATGCTCAATACCAATTTCGTCATTTTCGTAAATAATTCTGACTCTTTCACGGTTTATATCGTCACTCATTGCCCAGCCAATTACATCCTGTTTGGTCAAAACTGCCCCATTAGAATGCATTGTAAATTTATAATCATCGTGTAGTAAATCATTCATAGCTGATTCATTTTTTTGATCAATTGCTTGACCTAATTTTTCTATTATTGACATAATGTTTCCTTTTTATTTTGTTTAATTAAAATTATATCGAATATAATTACTTTACGATAGGGAAAATTCTCTGACTCTATCAAATGTAAAGTGGTCTGCGACATCACTTTTTGCATAGTAGACGTCCTCAACAACACCATCTTCATTTATTAAAATATCGGTAACCGCAATATCAAAATGACCCTTGATACTTAATGGGATGTATCCCTTAACCATTGCTGGAAATATTTTATGAGCCTTTAATAAGGTAGCAGCTAGTAATTTAAGAAATGATCTTTGTATGTTATGTTTTTTAAAATATGTAAATTCTTCATCTGCTAATACGGTAAATGGTAGATCACCATGCTTATTCATATATTTACCAAGGTTATCAACTGGTGAGTGAAATATCCCGACATGGGTGAAGTTATCTCCAAACTCACTAAACCTTTTTTGTAGTTCATTTATTCTCAAATTACAAAAAGAACAGCCAGCAATCCGATAGAAAGTGAGCAAAACCTTTTTTCCCTTTGTTTCTGATAATTTAAATGGCGTACCATCATGCCTTGGAAGAGCTATTTCTTCTATTTTATCTCCTTTTTTTATGCGCATTATTCAATCCTCTCATTAAATATAGACGTCTAAAATTCTAAGACTTAAATCTAAGTGCAATCTCAGATCCATTCATTGAAACCACAAAATCACTCATATTTACTGGATGAGGTGGAAACATCGAACCTAATAAGATTACATCATCTCTTAATATACCTCGCCCAAGTTGGTTTGCAACATGGTTACATTCATCAAAATTATCCTCCAAATTCCCTATAAGAGTTTCAATATTTTCAAATGGCTCCCATCGCTCAGGACCCATTGTTGCCGTAATTTGACAGTTATTTACACCATCACCCCAACCCGATCTTGTATCCGCATCCACAATCCATCCGCGCTGATATATATTTTCGGATAGAACGAAAGCGGGGCTTTTAGGAGGGCTGTGAAAATCTACAAATTCTATACCAGCAACAAGACTGGAAATACAGTTTTTAATTTGATCGAATGTCGCATCTGCTGGAATATCGGAACTTATATGCGCTGCTAATTCAGCCTCTACTCTTGGCTCAATAACCGCTTCTAAATCTATTTTGGTATTTGAGCGGATTTCACCAGAGTCAAATAGTGCTCCAATCAACGGTCGATTTATACCCAATGCTTTTAGACCAGCCTGAGATCCAAATCCAAGCTTCCAACCTACTTGCTTTTTTCCTAGTTTTATTTCTTTTTCAATTGCAATTTTTATTGCAGTAAGATTCTCTTGATTTAACATTATATCGATACCTAGCCTTCATTTATTATAAATAAGCTTAATAAAATTCACGTCCACAAGCAAGCCATGATACATTCTAAATTTATAAACAACTTAAAAATATGTATATCTATTTATCTAATTCGATGATATGTATAGATATGTTTTGAGCTAAAATTCAATATATATGAGTTCAATGTATTAATGTGAATATACCAGCCATATTACTACGGCAATTTGATATCTGATAAAGTGAGAAACAGGAACAAAGTTCCAATTAATTAATTTGCTATCTAGGGAGTATTATAATGGCAAACGGAAAAGTTAAATGGTTTAACCTAAAAAAAGGTTATGGTTTTATTCAACCTGAAGAAGGCGATAAAGATATTTTCGTCCATATTTCTGCACTTCAAAATTCTGGTATCAGAAATTTATTCGAAGATCAAAATGTTGAGTATGATGTTGCAGAAGAAAAAGGTAAAGTATCAGCTGTAAATATAAAACTAATTGAAGATTAGTGGTCAAAATATTATCCATCAGCTCAAATAATTTTTATTTTCAAGCTTGAGAAGTTTACGCTTTTTATTTATTCCACCTTTTAGGCTATATCCACCAATATCACCATTTGATCCTACTACTCGATGGCATGGTATAGTCTTTGGGTCGGGATTTTTACCACACGCATTTGCCACAGCTCTGTAAGCCATTGGTCTACCGATTTTTTCAGCTAGCTGTTTATAGCTTATTGTCTGACCCTTGGGTATTTTTTTTATCTCATTAAAAACACTGTATTGAAAATTTGTAAAATCTTTAATTTTTTTTTGTTTCATTTTTTTATGTTAGTAACTAATAAATTGTTAGTCTATTTTAAAATATACAATATCATTTATAAGATCAAAATTTGGGAATAATTTTATGAATGAAATAATCGAAAATGGCTATCTTATACACTGGTACAACTTACGTGATGACATTGAGTCGGAATACCTGGAATGGCTGCATAGTAAATATATTCCAGCACGGCTTACTGACCCAAGGATCCTGTGGGCATGTCACTTTAAGTCTCTTACAAATGTAGAACACCCAGGTGAAAAGGGAAGATTAAGCCATGATAATAAATCAATTCCTGCCGGTGATCGTTATATATTAATTTTTGGTTCAGAGAATCCTGAGACTTTTGCAAATCCAACAGTTGCTGAATATCATCAATCATTAAGTCAAAATGATTTAGGTTATTTAAAAATGAGATGTGAGGAGAGATACAATATCATGACAGAAGAGGCAAGAGGACCAGGATCGGAAGAAAGGCCATTAGATGGGGTAGGTCTCTCAGAATGCATTCAACTGGGAAATTTTAATTCTGGATCATATGAGGATGAAGATGAGCTTGCAAGTTGGTATGCAACTTGGAGGATTCCATCGATGAGAAAACTACCTGGGTGCCAAGGAGTTAGAAAATTGGTATCGATTTCTGGTTGGGCAAAGCATGCAATCTTATATGAATGGTCATCACCAGAGGCAAGAAACGGTACCTTTGTGGATCACGAGATGGCAAATCCTGAAATGGAAGCATGGACAGATCGTGTTGTAAGAAAATTGGTACATGCTCCAGGGTCTCCAAATTTAGCACAAAGAATTTGGCCAATTATTGAATAGCTTGGGTTGTCTAAATGAGCATAAATTATCTCATTACAGGTGCAAATCGTGGTATTGGCCTCGCACTTACCGCAGAGGTTTTGAAAAATAAAGAGAAAGTCATCAGTCTATGCAGAGAGTACAGTGACTTAGATAAACTTATGTCTCTTCAGAACACAAACCCTGGTCGGGTCGAGCTTTACAAAGCTGATGTTACTGTTGAAAATGATCTAATTAATACCTCAAAAAATATTGAGCGTCTTGATGTTTTGGTGTGTAACGCTGGTATTATGGGTGCCAGAGGTGGTATGATGGACGAAGATAACGACTGCAATAGCATATCTGATGTTCTCATGACAAATGTAGCCGGTCCTTTTTTCACGATTCGAGCATTTTTAAATAAAATAAAACGAAGTGAAAACCCTAAGATAATAATAATATCCTCTCAAATGGGAAGCCAAAAACATTCTGGAAGCGAGTGCTATTTTTATAGGGCTTCAAAAGCAGCAATAAATAATATAATGATTACTTTTTCAAATGAATTAAGGCGCAGTGAGATACCTATTGTTTCTGTGCATCCAGGATGGGTTAGAACTGAAATGGGTGGCAGCTACGCAACGCTTTCAACACAAGAAAGCGCAAGATCACTATACAAATTTATACAAAAAATTGATATGACAAAGTCAGGTCATTTTTATAATTATGATGGAAACAAACTGGATCTCTAAAATATATAAAATGTGAGATCACATATAAAAGCTACTTACTAATTACCCGCTAGTAGCGGACTCATAATGCAAAAGTTGGTCTCTTTTTTACTTATTTGCTCCCATAAGGATGAAGCAAACGCGGCATAAACTATCGCTATTATTCACCCACGCGTGGTTTGTACCTCTTTGGATAACAATGTCTCCTTGACTAAGAGTTACTTCCTCTTTATCAAGCAGCAGAGTGATCTCACCTTCGAGGATTATCGCATAATCAACTGTTTGCGATTTATGCATAAATGGATTTCTTTTTGACTTTACAAGTGTATCTCCTGCATCTAAATCTGAAAAGTAGGAAGCACTATCATAAGTAATATTCTGATATTTTTTATCAGGTTCAAAAGATGAAATTCGACATATAGTCTCATTCGGCTGGGGAAACATAATAAATTTATCATCAACCCTTTGAATATCACCTCTCATTTCGATTGGAAACTCCGATGTATGCCACAAATTGGTCAGACTAACCCCTGGCCTTGTATTTTTTTCCATTTTATTTGTTACAAACTCATCTGAGACTATAATAGACTCTCCAGTCTCATCAAAGCCAGTAACTACTCTGCGACAATTTTTACTCATGCACTTCTCATTCATCAAATAATTAATATATCTATCCATAAATTATAGAATATTTATTCAATTTGGTAATAAAATTTTACAGGCTCAACTAACTCAAATTGCAAATCAGATGTCTTGTGGTATTAAAATAAAGGGTATATATGTATAAAGTACTTAGTATTGCGCCGGTAGCTCAGCTGGATAGAGTATCTGACTACGAATCAGGGGGTCGGGGGTTCGAATCCTCCCCGGCGCGCCACAGAACAGGAATAAAATGAAAGCATTTAAAAATAAGGTTGATAATTTTTTTAAGTGGGTAAAGGGATCAGAATTAGTTCTGCTTGAAGAGATTGATGTTAATGAAGATCCGGTTCGCCCTCACTTAAACTTAGATTTTAGGACTAGTTATGGTAGGCAAATCTATGGATTAGAATATGATAATAATATAGAAGGCATCGTGTGCATAGCTTTTACCGATGAAATCCCTCATACTGAAAAAGAATTAGAATTAATGAGTAAAAATTCTCATCTTGAACAAAGCTCTTCTATCCTAATAGCCTATACCGTATGGTCTCGGAAAAGAGGTGCGGGGAAAGAAATAATGCGAAAATTATTAGAGCATATCATAAAAAATATGGATAATATCAAACAAGTCGTAACACTATCTCCATTGACGCCCATGGCGACTCACTACCATATTAGAAATGGCGCAAAACTAATCAGCATAAATTCTGACACCCAGAATTTTGAATATGAACTCAAAAAGTAGAGTATCCTAGTTTTGAAGTGGTGTTGGTCTCCAATTTTCAGGTGCTATTATTATGCTCCCTGAATTAATATTTTCTTCAATCTCAGTTTTATAGCCTAATGTTTCGACTGTAAACCAACAGCCAGGGTCAATTGAATATTCTGTCAATATCGAATTGATATACATTGCCTGGGCATCAACCCCATTCTTGGAGATTGATAACACGGCAGTGTCACCTGCAATATATTTTAGATTTATGCATTTAGTAGATTTTCGCCAAGAGATATAATCTTCAATTGTAATTATCATTATCAAAAATTTACATTACACCAAAAAATGAACTTATTAGCCGCACACCTATTATAAAGAAAAGGCATAGAAGTACCTTTTTGAAGGTCTCTGCATTAATTTTTAGACGTACATATCTACCTAATCGCATTCCGATAACCGCAAATACTGCACAAAATATTGCAATTGGAACCATCTCTAACAAAAATACACCAGTATAATAATACCCAATTGTTGCGGGAATAACGGCAATCAAAAATAAAAATCCTGTCGTATCGACAAATTCTTGTGGTGATGCCTTCCTCAATATCAAATAGATTATTATTGGTACACCCCAAATTGAAGTCAAACCGCCAATTATACCTGCGATCGAGCCCATTCCAAGTTGCCACAGTCGATCATTTTTTATATCAAATGACCAAGCCCGTCTAAACAAATTATCTAAAGCAAAAATTACGACCAATATACCTATCAGTAATTTTAAAATTTCATCCCCTAGAATTACTGCTTGAAATGATGTAATAAAAATAAATACCAGCATTGTAATTGCAAAAACTTTATATTTTTTTGCAGTATTCATTGGGCTTTCTGCAGAAATATATTGCTGGAAATTTGCGACAATAACTGGAATCATATTTAACCCAATCGCTTGGAGTGGATTTATGAAAAATGTTAAAAGAGCAATAGAGGTAAGTGGTAAACCAATACCTGTTACCCCTTTTACAAATCCCGAAATCAAAAAGATTATAAGAAAAATAATATAAAGTATGTAATTGTCGGTGAATAACTCAAACATCAAGAACCTTATAATGTAAAAATATTAATCCTTGATGAAATAATTTAAATTTAGATACAGCAAGGTCCACAAAATTAAATTTGATATAAAGGTATAGTATATAAAGGTAGAATGCAACGCGTCTGTTTTATATAAAACTAAGTCTGTATTCAGTAAGATAAATATCGAGATCACAGTTAGAGATAATAATAATAAGAGCTTCACAGAAAAATAATTTAATTTATCAGCAATTGTTAAAATTGCTATTGATAATAATGTTGTGAGGATCCATAACATTTGAACAAATGTTGTATTCCCAAGGCTTTGTCCGGGAAGTTGAGGTAATATAAGAATCTTTGGCAACAAAAAAAAGATAAAAAAGCCGGTGAAAGTTATTTTTAATAGGTTTCTGGAGTCATTGGTACCACCTCTAATATAATAAAAACCTATTACGATTAGCGAAAATGCAACAGACATTGCAATATTTACCAGCAATGTTAGAAAATTTCTCTCATTTATAAGAGAGCTATCCTCACCCCCATCATGAAAATGCTCGTGAGCTATCCCTGCAGAATGCAGTTCCAATAATTCCGCTTCAACTATCAACGGTTGAACAAAAAATAAGTTAAATAATGTAACAACAAACCCTGTTATTAGACCTGCAACAAGAGCGGGATATAGATATTTAATCATTTAATCGCCTAATATTTCTAATGGCATGGAAAAGTCATAATGTGTCTTACATCGTGAGCTGCATCGTGAATTAGCTCTGGTGATGCAAAACCGAAAATCATTATCATGGAAAAGCCAAACGCAATTACAAATAAAGACTTTAACGTTGTAGATGTTTGTGTGACGCGAAACGTAATTAGTTGATATAATTTTGAGTACATATCACCCTCCGTGAATAATTTAATAAAATGGATCGGTATCTGGCTTACAATATATACATATTAATTACAGTTGCGGGGGCAGCCTCGGTTTTGCACCGTGTTCCCTAAATCCATGACAGACAGTAGATGATGAAAAACCCCAACTGTCAATTACTAATTTCAGGGAGTATCAAAAATATTTGATCATATTTTCAACTTCTAAAATGCCATGCAGCAATTATATTTGAGCATACCATTAGCAAGGCTAGTATAAGAAGTGTGAAAGAGGCACCTGTTGTGGTCATTAAATACCCTGAGAGAGGGTACATAAATAACCAACATAAGTGACTCAAAGAGAATTGCGCTGAATAAACCTGTGAAAACTCATCCACCGAAGAAACCTTCCGAATCACTCGTCCCATCGGAGTAAGCAAAAGTGTGTAACCAAAACCTGAAATAAACCATGCTAATAATAGTACAAACCAAATAAAATCAAATAGTATCAGCCAAAAGGCAAATGACACGAATACTACAGACAAGAGATTTGAACCTGCTAGCATTATACGACTTGCGGTCAGCTCCTTGGACAGATATGGAATTATTATGGCTGCAAATATGCAACCAGCCCCGAATATTAACATCGTAATGGAGAAAGCAATTTCTGATAATTCTAGAGATGACCTTACTAAAATGATTGTATTAACGAGTATCATTGATCCGCCTGCAGAAACAGCCAAATTTAGAAACATCAATCCCCTCAACTCTAATATACTCAAGTATCTTTTAATACCAAGAGTGAGGTTAATACTGAAATTATTTTCTTTTTCACCTGATGTTTTGGATAAGAATGGGAATATAATCGCAGATATCAATAACGCAGAGACAAAATAACCAATAAAAGTTCCTAAAAATAATAAATTATAATTAAGAAAAAGTAATAATAATGTGGCAAGTACATAGCTTAGGATATTTTCCATATCTTGAGCTATCCTAAAAAGTGCTAGAGCTTTTGTGTAGTCGGTCTCATCTTTAAATATTTTTGGAATTGCTGACTGATATATCGGTGTAAAAGCTGCAGTTGAGAGATAAATAAGTACAATTATGATGTATAAATGCCAAATTTCACTGACAAATATTAAGCCCAACGCAGCAATTGCACGAATTACGTCCTGAATTATTAGATATTTTTTTGTGTCAAATTTATCTGCTATTGCGCCTGCGAAAGGTGAAAAAATGACATAGACGAACATTTTTATTGTAAATAGGCCCGAAAGAATAAGTGCGGCATTTCTTCCTGTTAAATCAAATGCCAATAAACTAATTGCAATAGTTGCAAGGCCGCTTCCTAGTAAAGAGAAATTTTGTGCAAAAAAAAGATTTCTAAAACTTTTTTCGGATAAAACAGAGAGCATCCAACACCTGCATAAAGTATAAAATAAAACTATACTCTAGTTAGTGCTTTTATAAAAAGAAAATTGGTTGCGGGGGCAGGATTTGAACCTGCGACCTTCAGGTTATGAGCCTGACGAGCTACCGGGCTGCTCCACCCCGCGATAAGATAATCCCCTAGCTAACACTATCTTGTGTTAAAGGTCAAGAAACAAAAAAAACTTATTCTTCGGTTTCCAGGCCTGTTGGGATTGGAACATTCTCAGGCTGGAGTGTTATACCTGCCCCATCAGCAACACTTTCCAATAACATCCCGAAGTCCTTTTCCAAATTTTCTTTTGCCATTCGTTCGATTCTTCCAGAGTGCTGTTGAACGGCTTGTCTTGTCGCAGCGGTAACTGGCATTGGAACGCCTAATTCCTTACCAGATTGCAATCCCAGATCAAGATCTTTCAATAATAATGGGGTTGTAAATGTTGTTGTCCAATCAAGATTAGTAAATGCATTTGATTTATATTTTGTGAATATTGAACCCATTACTGAGTTATTCATAAAATTTAAAAAAGCATGTCTTGGGACACCTGCTTTTTGTGCAAGTATAGTAATTTCAGCTAAATTCTGTATCACAACACCCAGCATCACATTATGAGCTATTTTACAGAAACGAGCTAGATCACCCTCACCAACATAAGCAACACCTCGTGGTGCTATTGTTTCAAGGTATGGTTTAATAGTATTAAAAACATTTTCAGGTCCTGAGGCAACAATTGATAGGACACCAGCCTTAACCGCTTTACCGTTTCCGCTTACGGGGCAAGATATATATGCGATCCCTTTTTCAGTAAGCCTATCCCTTATTTCATCAGAGTCCTCGGATGAGATCGATGAGCAATCGACAAATATCTGAGAGCCGGTTGAGCCCTTTGACAGAACACCTTTGTCACCAAAATATACTTCCTTTAGATCCTTACCTGTTGACACCATTGTGAATAAAACCTCAACATCATTTAGCTCATCCATATTTTCGACAACAGTTGCGCCATATTCTGATAGCGGGTCTGCTTTTGCCTTTGTTCTGTTCCAAACGCTAATATCTTGTCCGTCTTTCGCAAGACGTCCTGCCATCGGGTATCCCATTCTCCCTGTTCCAACCCATCCTATTTTGTGGCTCATAATTTTTCTCCTTATTTAAATTTCACTTTGCCAATTATAATCTTCAATTATTGTCTTTACCTCTTTCAAAAAACTTGCAGCGTAAGCCCCATCAAATGCTCGATGGTCAAAGCTCTGGCCCATAACGCCCATCTTCCTTATTCCTATCTTATCTCCATCTTCATCTTCAATTATAACAGGCTTTTTGATAATGCCATCGAAAGACATTATAGCAACCTGAGGAGGATTAACGATGGGCGCTGTGATATATGTCCCCATACTCCCATTATTCGATATTGTGTAAGTGCCCCCATAGTGTTCCTCCTGATCCAGATCATTATTTTGCGCTCTGTCGACTAGATCATTTATTCTATCATTTAGATCTGTAAGTTTATAATTCTCAGCACCTTTTATTACTGGCACAATTAATCCATCAAATTTTAAGTCAACGGCAATTGAGAGGTTCAGAGACTCAGCAACAACAATCTCTTTTTCATTAAAAGTGCTATTTATGAGAGGAAAATGATCTCTTGCAATGGCAATTGCTCTTGCAATGAATGATAAATAAGAAATCTTGAATGCTTTATCTACATTCTTCTCTTTCATCTCAGACCTTACAACATCTAGATTACTATAATTTACCTCAACAGCTTGGAAAGCTTGAGGCACCACAGACCAACTTTGTGATAATCTTTGCGCTGTTGTTCTACGAATTCTATTAAGTGTCACTGACTTATTGTAAATGGTTTCATCAATTACTTGCTTTTTCGTGCTTGATGATATTTGTGATTGGGATGTTATAAAAGTCTCTAAAAACTTCCTATTAACTTTTTTTATATTGTTTGATTTGCAGTAATCCAACAGCTGATCTAGGTTTATACTCGCATTACTCGCAATCCTTTTTGCTAATGGGGTTAGCTTTATTTCACTATTTGGTATTTTAATTGAATTGTAATTTTGCTCAGGTGTAAGTACTTCAGTAAGAACCGAGAACCAATCGGGGGCATCTAAATCTATTTTTTTATCATCATTATTTTTTATTTCCTCAGCCTTTTCCATTTGAGATTTAGTCTCGGTCAAATGAACTGCTTCATGGGCCGCTTCTTTTTTCTCGTTAACTTCAACCTCAAGCTGAGCAGCATCATTAGGATCTTCTCCATCCGAAGCAACTATTGCAACAATCGATCCAACGGATGACGTATTTCCTTCTGCAACAAGAATTTGTGATAATTTGCCATCTGTTGTTGCTGGTATTTCCATAGAGGTTTTATCTGTCTCAATCTCAAATAAAATTTCACCAGATTTAACAGTTTCCCCAACCTTTTTATGCCATTTGGAAATCGTTCCCTCAGTTACTGTCTCACCTAATTGCGGCATTTGGATATTCATTGATAGCACCTATTTATCTTAATACTTCAAGGATCTTGCTGTAAATTCTATCAACTGACGGTATCGTAATATCTTCGAGATTATCCGCTGCGGGAAGTGGAATATGAGGTGTTGTTATCCTCACAGCAGGTCCATCAAGATCCCAAAACAGTTCGTCAACTACTATAGAGACAATTTCGGCACCCCAACCACAGAGCCTTGGGTTTTCTTCAACAGTAAATAGCCGTCCAGTTTTAACCACTGAGTTAGATATTGTTTTCATATCTAAAGGGACAAGAGTTCTAATATCAACAACCTCAACATCAATTCCATGATCAGTCATTAATTTATCTGCTGCCTGAACCGCCCGTGGGACCATTAATGCAAGTGCAACTATTGTTGCATCTTTACCCGGTCGTACTACTTTTGCAGTACCAAGCGTATCAACATGCTCGCCCTCAGGTACCTCCCCTTTAATTGCATAAAGTGATTTATGTTCAAAAAAAATTACTGGATCCTCATCTCTTACAGATGCAGCAAGTAAGCCCTTTACGTCTGCTGGAGTAGATGGGGCGACTACTTTTATTCCAGGGATTGCCATTGCCCAATTTTCAATTGATTGAGAGTGCTGTGCTCCAAAACGTGAGCCCCCTCCGTTCCCAGTTCTGACAACAAGTGGACATTTCAATTGACCGTCTGACATGTAACGTGATTTAGACATTTCATTTGCCACAAAATCCCAACAAACTGCCAAAAAATCTGAAAACATTATTTCTGCAATTGGTCTCATACCAGTCATCGCGGCACCCATCGCCGCTCCGAGAATAGCTTGCTCCGAAATTGGAGTATCGATTACTCTTTTTGGGCCGAACTTATCAAAAAGACCAACCGTTGCTTTGAAAACACCACCTGCCCTTGCTACATCCTCTCCTATGAAGGCAACCGTTTCATCACGCTCCATTTCTTGTGCAATCCCTGCCGCAACAGCCTCTCTATATGTTAGTTGCGCCATGCCCATCCTCCGTTTGCGTAAACATTCGTTGTTAATATCTCCTCCGGTGGAACTGGTGAATTTTTTGCTTCCTCAGTTGCCTCATCAACAAGCTTTTTTACACTTGCCTCAATCCCATCAATCGTCTTTTGCTTCACTCCGAATTCAATAAGCCTTGAACGGTATCTTGTTATCGGGTCATTATTTTTTTTCCAGTGATCTAGTTCTCCATCAGGTCTGTAAGCACCTGGATCAGCGCGACTATGACCTGATTGTCTGTAAGTTTTACACTCGATCAATGACGGGCCATCACCAGAACGCGCCTTAGAATAAGCGACCTGTGCAGTTCTATAAACCTCATCGGCATCATTACCATCTATAATAATGCTATCCAATCCATAGGCTGAAGCTCTATCAGCCGCTGGATTTTTTACAGCAGTTATTGACTCAATTGGTGTATATTCCATATAATTGTTATTTTCACATACAAAAATAACAGGTAACTTGTATACAACAGCATAATTTAACGCCTCATGGAACGCCCCGATATTTGTTGTCCCATCCCCAAAGAATACAGTTGCGACGTCATCATGCCCCATGTATTGGGCTCTCCAAGCGGAACCAACAGCCATCGGTAAATGCGCACCAATAATTGCATACGAACCCATCACACCCTTGCTGGTATCAGTTAGGTGCATTGAACCACCTTTACCTCTCATTAGACCACAGTCTCGTTGCATCAATTCGCCTAGAACACCAACAACTGATGCGCCTCTGGCAAGCGTATGCGCATGACCTCTGTAGGTGCAAAAGCTTTTGTCATTTTCCTGCATTGCAGTTGCAAATCCGGCCGCAATCGCTTCTTGCCCAAGCGATAAATGACTTGTACCCTTTACCAGATTTTCAAGAAATAAATCATAGGCTCTTTGTTCAGCAACTCGAATAAGATATTGAGAATTATAGAGTTCTAACCTCTTTTTTTCATCAATATCATTATTTTTAAGAGTTTTCTTCTTGGCCATTATATCTCCAGCAATTAATATCTATTTGCAATTGGTAATTCATCGGCAGGGAATAATGAAATTACCTTACAGCCTTGATCCGTTACAACCACTTCCTCTTCGATCCTTGCTGCCGAAACACCATCTTTTGCAGGACAATATGTTTCTAATGCAAAAACCATACCTGTTTTTATTTCCATTGGGTTTTCCAATGAAACCAACCTTGAAATGATTGGTCTCTCATGTAGCGCAAGACCAAGTCCATGCCCAAATTGTAATCCAAATGCCTGCATTTCGCTTTCAAATCCAAACTCTTCAGCTTTAGGCCAAGCTTTGGCAACTACATCAGTGGATACACCAGGTTTGATTAGTTCTATAGCTTTATCTAGCCACTCTCTGCACTGAACATAGGCATCATTTTGCTCAGATGTTGCCGTTCCCACATTAAAAGTTCTGTAATAACATGTTCGATAGCCTTGATACGATTGAAGAATATCAAAAAATGCCTGGTCACCAGGTCTAAACATGCGGTCAGTAAAATTATGAGGATGGGGACTACATCTTTCTCCAGAAATCGCATTTATTGCTTCAACATCATCGGAGCCCATCTCATAGAGCATTTGATTTGAAAGCGCAACTATATCGTTTTCCCTAACTCCCGGTTTTAATTCTTCATAAATCATATGATATACACCGTCTACCATTGTCGCAGCTTGATTAAGTAAGGTGATTTCGTCAATATTCTTAATCTCGCGAGCATCCAACATTACTTGCTGACCATCTACAATATTCATTCCGGCATTTTGTAGTTCAAAAAACATTGCAGTTTCTGCTATATCAAGCCCGATTGGCATATCTGCAACTCCGGCTTGTTTCAAATAACTCATTATTTCTTCTGCGTGCGATTTCATTAAACCAACAGATGGCGGAACTGTTCCTCTCATTCCAGTCATGCCTGCTAGGCATCTATTTGGGTCGAGCCAGTCACAATTAAGTTGATGGTGAACTGCAGCAGATCCAAAATCCCAAACAAATGGTTCCTCATCACCGGCTAATAAGGCAAACCGGCAGAGTTTATCCCTTTCCCATTCACCAATCTTTGTTCCAGTGATATATCTTATGTTATTTACATCAAATAATATTAATGCTCCAAGACCTGAATTTTTAAGTGCATTTTTTGCACGAGATAACCGATATTTTCGTAAACGCTGAAAATCAACTCTTGTTTCAAAGTCAACCTGCTTAAATCCTGGTGAGGCCAGAGCCCTATCCCATTGCCAATTCTGATTTGCATCTTCTGGTCTTAAAATTCTCGGTGAAAAAACACTTTTATCCGTCATAGTTATTACTTTCTAAAATGATTTAGTATCGATTAATCCCTCGTCTATTTATATATCAATAAATTTGGATTAGTAACATAAAATTTAAAAAAATTACACTGTATATGCGAGTGGAGCCAAAGCGTCTACGTCGGTTACAACATCCAAAATAACGCACTTATTTAGAGCAATTGCCTTTTGAAGTGCTGGGGTGAAGTCTTTTGGATTTTCTACTCTTATTGACTCAGCGCCCATATGCTTGGCAATTTGAGCAAAGTTAACATTATTAAACGTCCACATCTCTCTTGCCTTGTCTGTTTGAGTACCACCATAGACCCTATCAAATCCCCTCTTTGATTGATTACCTGCACCATTGTTATTTACAACGATCACGGCGTTAATTCCCCATCGGACTGCAGTTTCAACCTCAGCAATATGATACCAAAAACCTGCATCCCCAGTGAAACATACGACGGGTCTATCTGGAACTGCACACTTAACACCCAAGGATGCAGGAAATGCCCACCCAAGGTGCCCGGCTGATCTTATATAACTCTGACCCGAGGATTTCAAATCAAACATTCCTCCCATCCACATCCCGCCATGTCCAGTATCTACAACGACAAAAGAATTATCGGGTAAGTTTAAAGAAAGGTCGTGACAAACCCTTTCAGGTCTAATTGGTATACTGTCTGACTGCAATAATGGACGAAACTCATTATACCAATCCCTGCAGTAGCCTTGAACCTCCTCAACCCATGAAATTCTCTTTTCAACCATAGCTTCATCAGCAAATTTCATCATCTCTGTTAAAGCCATTTTTGCATCTGCCATAATACCAACTTCCAAAGGATAATTTCTGCCCAAGACCTCGGGGTCAATATCTATATGGATGGCTTTTATTCCAATTTTTGGTATCGTCCAAAAATTTGTTACCATACCCCCAAGATCTGTTCCGATAAAAATTGCAAGGTCTGCGGCAAGTACAGATTTATTAGCCGAGCCTCTTGAATAAGTTCCAACCACACCAACATTAAGAGGATTTGTGGAATTTATTACATCTTTACCATTTAGAGAAGTTGCTACAGGAATTTTTAATTTTTTTGAGATTTCATCAATTAAGTCCCCTGCTTTAGACCACCTAACGCCACCTCCAACCACCAGAATTGGCTTTTTTGCATTATTAATAATATCCATTGCTTTTTGTATTTGAACGATATCAGGCCTTGGTCGATATGGTGGAACTGAAGAGATGCTCGCGTCGATAGATGTAGGTATGGTCTCATCAAATGACTCTTGATCTACTTGGCCCTCATTACCTTTAAATTGTAAATGAACTGGCCCCGGCGACCCTGATACAGCAACTCTAAAGGCTTGGTTAAGCATATCAGGGAATCTATTAGCGCTATCCACCGTTGCATTTAATTTTGTAACTGGCTCAAATGCTGGTATGTCGTCAACCTCTTGATATGCTTTTTTAAATTTTGTTGCTTGATCACGTCCTCCAGTTAAAGCAATAACTGGTGACTTGGCAAGCCAAGCATCCCTGAGGCCGGCCGCCAGATTTAAAGCGCCAATTATTTGTGCTGCACATACACCGGGTCGCCCAGATGCACGGGCATATCCATCCGCCATATAGGCAGCTGAAGCTTCTCCATGGGCATGAATTCTTCGAATATTTGATATTGTCTCTAATTCAGCCATCGTCGTTCTTAGGACTGCCGGAACGTGAAATATATCTGTAACCCCATAATCATGGAGCATTTTTGCCAATACCTTTGCACCTGTTAATTCATTGCTCATTTCACACCTCTTAGTTACTTAATAGCAATTGGGTTTATTGGGGTACCTACCGCTCCTGTAATTGGAATAGATGGAGCAACTAGTAAAAATTCATATATATTATCTTCAAGACAGTCTTCAGCGAGTTCCTTCAGATAAAACATTTCTCCCATAGTCATACCTTGAATAGGTATTGTGATCCAATGCCATGGTTGATTTATTCCATCTTCACTTTGATTAGGCCTTACCTCACATCCCCATGTATCAGATGCAAGAGCCGCAAGCTCGGTTCTTTGAACCCAATCTATTGTATCAAAACCCATGCCTGGCGCGTCACCGCCTGGGAAACCATCCCATGATTCTCTTTTGAGGCAATCCTCCATTTGGCCTGTTCTCACAATAACAAAGTCACCTTTTTGGACAGACACACCTTGCTTCTCTGCAGTAAGATCGAGATCATCACAAGTTATTGCATAACCGTCATCTAGTCTATCCACACCGAGAGCTCTAGCAACATCCAATAAGATTCCTCTTCCAACCATTTTGTCTCTTGTTTTTTCAATTCCACACTTCTGTGCTCCTGCAGAGGTAACCTCCCTGCAATCATATCCATTCCACATTTTATCTTCATAAAAAACATGTCCGAGCCCATCCCAATGCGTGCATCCGTGCGTTGGTAAAAAAACTGTATCATCTGCTGCCCTAATACCTCTCTGGTCGAGCACACCAGAATAAGCATCTGTTCCGGTTCTCAGCATTGAATGAATTGGATTTGTTCTTCCCATCGCAGGATATTTAGTTTTAGCTCCTTGTGGACCTTTGTAGTCAAAATTCAAAGCTAAAGATATTACTTTTCCTTTTTTTACAAGCTTTGCTGCATTGATAATCTCATCTGTCCCAACATAGTTAAGTGTGCCAATCTCATCGTCGGCGCCCCACTTCCCCCAATTTTTATATTTTTCAGCGGCTTCTGCAATATCTGCCCTTGTTATTTTTTTTTCTTGCATGAATTTCTCCCTATCTATTAATTTAATATTATCGATGATAACCAATCAGCAGTCTGGGTGCGGTATTTGTAAATCCTATTATTTGCTACGTGCGAACCATCCTCTATGTAGTTATATACTACGTCCCCCTTGACTGCTTCAGCAAGCAATTTAGACTCCTCTGGTGGAACAACTCTATCTAAGCCACCCCCCACTATATATAAAGGGCATTTTATATTTTTAGCGCAGCCAGACAAATCCATTCTGCTTGCAAATTCTCTTGCTTCATCCTCAGTGTTACATTTACTTCTGTGAATAAATGCTTCCTTTGTGAGTCCCGGTATTCGATCAAATATATTACTCCATGCAAATGGTCCTGTCAGGGAGATACATGCCTTTAGTCTATCATCATAAGACGCAGCTCTTGGTGCATAATAACCACCAAGACTAACACCCCATATAGCAACCTTATCAGAACTTAAGTCATCTCTTTTTTCAATAAAATCTATGACTGCCGAAACAGGTTCTTCATATTCCGGACATATAGGCACCGAATACTCTGCCTCACCTTGACCAGGTCCATCAAATGCTAGCGTTGCCATACCTCTATCAAGAAATACTCTCTCGTTTGTTTCCATCTCCTCTTTAGCTGAGTCTAATCCCATGCACATAATAACAACTGGTGGGTTATCAATATTTTTTGGCTTTCTAAGATTGCCATACATCGTGAGATTCTTCCAACTTATTTCAATTCTTTCACCAACTGGATCGGCAAGTTCCATAGATTTTTTGTGATATTCAACTGCAAATGTGTGGGTTTTTCTCATTTGCTCGGGATCTTGAACAAATAGAAATTTTCCGAAATGGCAACAAACGGCAGCTGTATTGTAATGTTCGGCCGCGCTTAAATTATAGCCATTAATTCGCGCCTCATCTCCAAGTACCCCATGTATGTGTCCTTTCATTTCCCATTCATTACACCATTCATCCCATTTACTAATCGATGCAGATACATCATTAAAATCAGATAATGGAACACCATTAGAGACAAATCGATATGACCAGTGGGATACAGCTGTGAGCAGTTTTTCGTCTTTATTTTTCATAAAATCAACCTCGTATTTTAAAATAAAAATTCTAAAATAATTTAATTATTTATAGTATATTAAATCTAAGGACAATGGGAAAAAATGTATAAAATAATTGTTGGTGGAAAAATACATCAAAGTGGAATTGATCTGCTAGAGACAGCAAAAAACTTTGAAGTTACTGTTTTGCCTGATGCAAGCCAAGAAACACTTGAAAATAATATCTCTGATGCAGATGGAGTCTTGTTAAGATTGCAGTCTTTTACAAAGTCAATGATCGATAATTCACCAAAACTAAAAATATTATCAAGGAATGGAGTTGGCTATGATCGTATCGATATTCCTGAATTGACGAATAGGAAAATTCCCCTCACAATTGTTGGTGATGTAAATTCAGGCAGTGTTGCAGAGCATACGATTATGTTTATTCTTCATTTATTAAAAAATAGCAAAAAGCATGATGCAATGGTCCGAGGAGACAAATGGAAAGATAGGGATCTGCTAATATCAAATGATTTTGCTGGAAAAAAAATATTAATAGTTGGCTTTGGTAAAATCGGACAAAAAGTTGCAAAAATTGCGCTTGCTTTTGATGCACATGTT
>PYIJ01488194.1_pt1 | contig 21776 bp, 20 predicted proteins | sample 3578051 | NCBI WGS metagenome assembly PYIJ01 (sample SAMN08408021, study PRJNA431606) | Marine metagenome isolate SA_KN192-05_S13_5m, whole genome shotgun... | biome: marine; feature: oceanic pelagic zone; material: water; isolation source: surface water sample, 0.2-0.8 um fraction ... | reverse complement strand
CTTCATGTGTTTTTTGTATGATTTCCCTAAACTCAGTATCGGTAAATGTGCCTGCTGGATTAACCTCTTCTATTGCCGCTATTTCTAAGGCTTGTGGGCTTACGTCTGTGTACGCCTTTATTGCATCGGGGTTTAATATTTCTGCTATTGTTGGCACAGGTGGCGGCGCTGGTTCTGGCTCAGGTTCTGGCTCAGGTTCTGGCTCCGGGGCAGGTTGTTCTACTATTGGAGCGGGCTCAGGTTCAGGTTCAGGTGTTGTGGTTGCCACGGCAGGTGGCGTATCTATTTCTTGTTTTAGCTGGTCTACCAGCGTACGAGCAGATACCGGCGCTTGAAATGCAGCCCCGGTCGTACCACCTATGATGGCTTCTCCCACCGCAGATTTAGGATCTATTTCAAGTCCTTGGTCCGTGAGCGCTGTGCTACCGATCTGTTCGGTCAAGCCTTGTAATCCTTCAGTAACACCTTCACGAGCCGCCGCTCCGTAGATCGTGGTGTTTAGTTTACCCAAACCTCTAACACCAAAAGCATTTAACAAACCGCTCGCCGTTGCCGTACCTGTGGCGCCAGTCCAGTCTTGCCAGTTTGGCTCTTCTCTACCGTTCGCTTGTGCTCTGGCTAGGGCTACGGGTCCTGCGATCTGCGCAGCTTCAAATAACGCTGGACCAAACAATGCTCCAGCCACCGCTCCCGGTGCGCCCCCTACCGCTGCTCCACCAGCAGCAAACCCCGCTCTGGTTGCCAACGACCCCGCTAACTGTCCTACTTGTTCTAGAACCGATCTAGGTAGATAAGAAAAATCAAAGCCTTCGCCCTCTCTGTTTAAGAACTTTTCGGTAGCAACTTCGTAGTTTTCTGGCGTTTCTAACAGGTCTTTAAGAAATTGTCCCTGTTCATCGTAGCCCATGGCTTGCAGCGTTGTACCAAAGTTTTCCAACGGCTGATCCACCGCAAACCGCAATGCGTCGATTATCGATGTACTTTTCTCAGGTTCGGCCATAGTTGATTATACAACTAATCAAACCATTGGCGAACTTCTCCGAGTATTTGGTTACTAATCTTTACCTTCTGCAAAAGACTCTCCAGTATCTTTTCGTCAACGGTATCAGGCGATACTAAGTCTATGTACGTACAGCTGTGCTCCTGTCCAATACGATGGATACGATCTTCGGCTTGGATTCGTAGCTCTAGGTCATAGCTGTTCGAGTAAAAGATCATAGCTTTGGCTTGCGTCAGCGTAATACCTCTACCACCTGTTTGCGGATTTGAGATAAAATACCGCAGCTCGCTATCCGGGTCTTGAAAGCGAGTGATAATATTTTGACGTTCAGCTTGAGGAGTATCACCGTAGTATGTCGCCACCGCATTGGTCCCATGTTTTTCTGCTATTAGCTTTGCTAGCTGTTCTATGTCTGAGCGGAACACAGCAAATATCACAACTTTACCCTGAGTCTCTTCTAGGATATCCATCACCGTCTGCAATCGATTATTTTTTATAATGATCGTCTCACCGTCCTCGTTCTTCAGACTGCCCGCTACGACTTGTTGTAAGCGCATCAGCTGAGTCAGCACGTTTACTGTCGAAAAGGTTTCGTCTTCTAATACCATGATGGCTTCTTTCTTCATCTGTTCGTATGCCTTCTTTTGTTCTGGCGTTAGTTCAACGTAACGTTTGGTGTAGACCTTCTTTGGTAGATCAAGACATTGCTCTTTGGTCTTTCTTGTAGAAAAAGGTTTGAGAGCTTCTTGTAATTCGTCCAGTCTCTGAAAGCCTACGATGTGGTCAAATGCGTGACCGCCCATCTGCTTTCTTTGCATGATGGCGTAGCGTGCCCGGAAGGCGTAGTAGCTGTTGTAGCCAAGTAAGTTTGGGCTCAGGAAAAAGCATTGCGAGTACAAATCTAGTGGCGCTTTGGTTATTGGAAAACCTGTGAGTATTCTGCGGTAGTTGGCTAGAGGCGCCAGTTTTATTAGGTTTTTCGTACGCTTTGCCTTTGGATTCTTTATCGTAGTCGACTCATCTACGGTGAGCATGCACTCGTGCGTAGCCAAAAATTCTTCGGCAAACTTGCAACCTTTGTCGGTGGCAAATGCCTCGACGTTCATAAGTAGAATATTTAATTTACCTGTGCTATCTTCTGTGACCATGTCTTTAAAGTCCTTGGTCCAACGTTGCGTGTGGTTCGGTTGCCAAACTAAAACATTTCTTTCTATGCTATCGGGCAAGTGGCGTTCAATCTCGTTGACTGACCAGTTCTGCAAGACACCTTTGGGGGCAACAATCAATGCTCCAGAGATCTCTCCTTTCATAAAAAGCATACCCATGTTATCGATGAGTATCTTTGATTTACCAAGACCCATCTCTAAGAAGAGAGCGTGCAGCGGTTTGTCGGCGCTTTGTTCTAAAGTTTGTTTTTGGTGTGCGTAAGGCGGCGTTTTAAATTCGTAGTTCATAAGATTTATCCTTCGTTTTTCGTTAATATTCAAAAATATCTTGCCTTTTATTTTAAAAGTAATATATACTCATGTCAATCCGACTGGTTTTTTTTAAAAGTCGGGGTCTAGCAAGGACAGTCGGGTTTATATTCATGTTCACACATCCTGCTAGACCTCGCACTAACGAAGGAGAAAATAAATAATGGCGATAGAAATATTATTTGAAGAACAAACAAAGAAGAAAGTAGACGATCTTAACGAAAATCATTTAGCCGACCTATCAAAACTATGCGACAAACTTCTGCGCGTACAGGGCACAATCGGAAACACAGAGGACCGACTACAACGCTTGAAAGAACAAGAGCGTGAACTATCAGAAGAAGTTATACCCCAAAGATTATTAGAGCTAGGTATCCAAGACATTCGTTTGAATGACGGATCGAGGATAGCAGCTGAACCGTTTTACAGCGCTCGTATCAGCAAAGACAAAGCTGATGCGGCTCACAGTTGGCTCCGCGAGAACGGCCATGGCGACTTAATTAAGAATGTCGTCAGCGTGCAGTTCGGCAGAGGTGAGGACGATCGCGCTAAAGAAGTGATAGATGTACTCAGAAAGGAAGGGCTATTGCCTGAACAGAAAGAGAATGTCCATCCTAGCTCGCTCAAGGCGTTCGTTCGCGAACAAGTTGAGTCGGGCAATCAGGTGTTTGACCAAGCAGTCAGAGATCTTTTCTCTGTCTACGAGGGCAAGCGAACGAAAATAACTAAATAACGAGGAACGAAGATATGGCAACTAAAAAACCAAAAAGTGACATAGTATCTTTATTTGAAGGTGTCGAAGAGAAAGGCTTCGGCGAAGTATCATCAGACGATCTAAGGACTCCGCGTATCACGATCATACAAGCAATGTCTCCACAAAGGAAAAAAGACAACGCTGACTATAATCCTGATGCGGAAGAGGGAGATCTCTTTTTTACTGGTTCCAACAAAGTAATATCAGGTGAGACGGGTTTGAGTTTCTTACCAGTTTGGTATAACAAAACGTTGGTCGAGTGGAAACTTCGTGAGAAGGGCGGTGGACTAGTTAAGGTTCACTCTGCTGATAGTGATCTGTTTAACAGATGTACTCGTGATAGCCAAGGTAGGCTAATCACGCCAGCAGGTGAAACTCAGCTTACACCAACGGCTAACCACTATGGCTACGCCATGATTGATGAAGAGCCGCAGAAATGCGTCATCAACATGACGGGGTCACAGTTGAAGCACTCTAGATACTTCAACACACTGATACAGAGTACGAAGATGCAAGGAGCACAGGGTATGTTTACCCCTCCTTCATACTCGCACTGGTATCTTTTAAAAACACAAATAGAATCTAACGATCGTGGGTCATGGTATTCATTTTCCATTTCACAGGAACGGGTCTTAGATGAACAGGAAACTGATTTGTTTTCAGAAGCAAAAGAGTTTTCTGAGTTTTGTGCAGACGGTGGTATGGACCAACTCCCGGGGAGCTCCAATACTGCTGCATTAGAGGATAATTCCGAAGCTAAAACTTGGGAGTGATCTATCGGGCGGCGTGTAACCCCGCCGCCCACCTCTAACAATATGTATGACAAAAGAAATAGAAAAAGAATTTATGGATGTTTTTTCCGGGCTAGACAGAGCGCACGGAATATATGAAATCACAGGGCAGAAGAACACAGCACGCGGAGTAAAGAAAGACGGGATAGCAAAAACCCTGCATGAACCGCTTACTCTTGAGCTTTGGAAAAAACATTTAGACGGAGAGGTTTCTATCGGAGTGATTCCGATAACCGATGATGAAACATGTAGGTGGGGCTGCATAGATATAGATGAATACCCTATCGACATAAAAAAGATTTTGAAAAACATCGATGAGATGTCTCTGCCCTTGGTCGCTTGTTCTACTAAGTCGGGCGGGCTTCACTTATTCCTTTTTACAAGTGAGCCTGTTCCAGCCATCAAAATAAAAAATAAACTAGAGGACATTACAGCAGCCATGGGCAGAACTGGAGATGAGATATTTCCAAAACAATATCAATGGTCTGACCAAGTACCCAAAGAAAAGCAAACAGGTAACTGGTTGAACATGCCGTACTTTGCAGGCGACGATACAACCAGATACGGTCTGAATAAAAAAGCAGATTCTTTATCTCCGGAAGACTTTATAAAGTATGCAAAGCGTAAAGCAATCACAGAAGAACAATTAGATGAGCTCCTCCCGGTGAAAAAATCCAGGAGAAAACTTATCGCATCTAACGGCGCAGACAAAGACATCTGGAGCGAGGCTCCACCTTGTCTGGTTCACATGAAGCTGAACGGCATACCTGAAGGTATGCGCAACAACGCTATGTTTGCTTACGGTGTATTCTTTAGAAAAGTACACCCAGAAGGCGAAGAGTGGAAAGATAAGCTGCAAGAAGTAAACAAGCAGGTCTGCGCCAAACCACTACCGCATAGCGAAGTTAATAACTTAATACAAAGCGTTGAGAAGTCTGACTATCGGTATCCGTGCAGCAAAGCCCCGCTACAAGACTTTTGTCAGAGCGGCATCTGTGTAACCAAAAGGTTTGGCATCGATGCCGCAGAACGCGATCCTGTCTTTGGTGGGCTACGGAAATATCTAACTGACCCACCTTTGTGGCACTTAGATATAGATGGACAGACTATCGTGCTCGAAACAAAACAACTGCACAACTTCAGCATGTACCAACAAAGATGTATGGAAGTGTTGAACATCTGTCCACCAGACGTAAAGAAAATAGATTGGGTAGCAAAACTAAACGCATTGCTACAAGACGTGCAGGAGATAGACGTCCCTGCTGACATGACCAAGAGTGGACTACTTGAAGAATCTATCATGGAGTTTTGTATTACCACAGAGTCTACTTCTCGCATGGCAATCGTATCTGGCGGAGCGTTTCGTATGGAAGAAGAGGAGACTAATGAGTGGTGGTTTAGAGGCAGAGACATAGTCAACTACATCAGAGAATACAAAAACATGAAGAACATAAAAGAGGCAGAGATCTTTGACGAACTAAAGAACATGGGGGCAAACAACTCAGTCAAATGGATAGACAAGAACATAGGCAACAAAAACATTTGGGTGTTAGATGTTGTCGAAGTAGATAACAGTAAGATTACTGTAGATGATTTTAAGAATCCTACGGCTAAGAAGGAGTGGGAAGATTGAAGATTAGAAACATACAGAAGTTCTTTGGTCCTCCGGGAACGGGTAAGACAACTAAGCTGCTTGATTTAGTAGAGCAACATCTAGATGACGGTGTGCAGCCAGACAGAATAGCTTTTATATCTTACTCAGTGAAGGCTGCTACAGAGGCCAAAAACAGGGCGTACGCGTCCTTGGGGCTTGGTTTTGATGAAATGCCTTACTTTTGCACAAGCCACGCCTTCTGCAAACGTGCGTTAGCCATAGGTAGAGTGATGTCAGGCGAAGATATCAGAGACTTTTTAGAAGAGTACAGCTTCAACTTAACCAAGAACTATAAGATGGATAAGAAACAATCTCTAGATAAGATGTTGGAGGATCCATATTTTCAACTGGTAGAGAACTCAAAAGCAAACTGTAGAGATATCGAAGAAGAAAGACTTAACTGCGACGTAGCTTTACGCAAGAATGTGGTACCCGTTATCTTAAAAAATCTTTACGACGCATGGGAAGAGTATCGTACGCAAAGCTCTCCTGTTATTTATTCTTTTGCTGACATGATAAAAGAGTTTGTTGAGAGAGGCCTTTGTCCACCGTTAGATGTTCTTATCGTTGATGAAGCTCAGGACTTGGCAGAACTAAACTGGCGTTTGGTCGATGTATTGTCTGCTAACGTTGCTAAGACTTACATAGCAGGCGATGACGATCAGGCTATCTACGAGTGGAGCGGAGCCAGACCAGACAGGTTTGTAGATTATGAGGGCAAGAACATTGTACTGAATCAGTCTTTCAGGATACCAAAGACCGTACACAACGTAGCAGAGCGCATATCAAACAAGATAAGGAAGAGAGCGGACAAAGAGTACAAACCAAGAGAGCAAGAAGGCGCAGTGACAGAAGTATCTTCTGTCAACCTGTTGCCGTTAGAAGAAGGCAACTGGTTGATTCTATCTTCTTGTGACTACATGCTGTCCGATTACAACAAAGGCTACAGCACTAGAAAGCATTTAATAAACAACGGCTACCCCTTTTCACACAACCACTACAGATACATTCCTTACAAGATGATTGCAGCTATGGACGCTTGGGAGAAATTAAACAGTGAGGGAGTGCTTACTATGGCTCAACTCGGTGATTTGTATACTTATCTAGGCAAAGCGCACGTGAAGAGAGGATTTATAACTAAAGTATTAAACGATGAAAACAAGGGGCAAGAACTAACTAAACAACAAATATTAGATAACTACGGTTTGAAGGAAGACACCTTGGGCGGCGATTGGCAGGAGACTTTCAATAAAACCATAGACGTAGAAAGAAGAGCATTTATAGAAAAAGCAAAAAACAATAACGAAGATTTACATGGCGAACCGAGGATAGCGATATCTACAATACACCAAGCAAAAGGTGGCGAGGCTGACAACGTTGCAGTCTTGTTAGATATATCCCCGGCGATAAAGCAAAACTTTTTGCTCAACCCAGATGGTTTGCACAGACAGTTTTATGTGGCTGTTACCAGAGCATTAGAGAATCTCTACATCGTGCAGGCTAGAAACGAATACTACAGGTACTTGATATGACAACATTTAAACCACCTACGGAATGGACTCCGCCTGATGTGTTTCCAACAGAGCTGTTGGTTAACGCAAAAGAGGTAGCAATAGATACAGAAACCAGAGACCCGAATCTAAAAGAGAAAGGTCCCGGATACATAAGAGGTGACGGAGAGATAGTGGGCATATCGTTTGCTTGCGATGGCTTTGAAGGCTACTTTCCGTTTGCGCACGAGAGTGGGTTCAACTTTCCTAAAAACAAAGTAATTAGTTTTGCTAAGAAAGTATGCGCTAGTAACTCAGACAAAATATTTCACAACGCATCGTACGACATGGGTTGGCTAGGATCAGAAGGCGTAAAGGTAAACGGCAGGATTATAGATACGATGGTGGTCGCTCCTCTGATAGATGAGAACCAGTATTGGTATACCTTAAATGCTTTGGGTAGAGAATATGTAAACGAGGGTAAAACGGAGGCAGAACTAAACGCCGCTGCTGAGGAGTGGGGCTTAGACCCGAAAGCAGAGATGTGGCGTCTGCCTTCGGCATACGTGGGCACGTATGCAACACAGGACGCTGCTTTGACGTTGAAGCTTTGGAATCATTTTAAGACTTTGATTGAAGAGCAGAACCTGTGGAACATCTTTGATTTAGAGATGGAAGTCTTGCCCGTGTTGTACGAAATGAAAAAGAAAGGTGTCCGTGTCGATACTGAGAGAGCAGAGACAATTAAAAAGCAGTTAGTCAAACAAGAGAAACAACTGCTCTTGGAGATACAGAAACAGTCTGGTGTAGGAGAACTACAACTTTGGGCAGCAAACTCGTTAGCGACCGTTTTTGACGCTCTGAAGTTAACGTATACACGTACGCCAACAGGGCAGCCTAGCTTTACCAAAGCATTTTTAGACAATCACACACATCCTGTAGCTAAGATGATTAAAGAAGCTAGAGAGATAAACAAATCGCACAGCACATTTATCGACTCTATCCTGAAGCACGAGCACAACGGCAGGATACACGCAGAGATAAGACAGCTGAAAGGCGAGAGCGGTGGTACAGTCACTGGTCGGTTGTCCATGAGCAATCCAAACTTGCAACAGGTCCCGGCACGAAACAAAAACATAGGTCCGTTGATTCGTTCTTTGTTCTTACCAGAAGAAGGCGAGCGCTGGTGTTCAGCAGACTTTAGTCAACAGGAGCCAAGAATACTTACTCACTATGCTAGTTTGTCTAAGTACGATGGCGCAGATGCTATTGCCGATGCGTACTTAGAAGGCGATGCAGACTTTCACCAAGAGGTAGCTAATCTAGTGGGCATAGATAGAAAGACTGCAAAGACTATCGGTCTAGGAATTATGTACGGTATGGGCAAAGGTAAACTAGCAGATCAGTTGGGGGTAACAACCGACGAAGCTGCTGACATACTTAGTAAGTTCAATACCTACGCTCCTTTTGTTCGACAGTTAGCAGATTCTGTTATGAGAAGTGCTAGTTCAAAAGGATATATAAAAACACTATTAGGACGTCGTTGTCACTTTGATATGTGGGAGCCGATGCGCTATGGCACGGGTCGACCCATGAAATACAAAGAAGCCATACACGAATACAACGGCGAAATAAAAAGAGCATTTGTCTATAAGGCGCTGAACAAACTTATACAGGGTTCGGCGGCGGATATGACAAAGAAGGCCATGGTCGACTGTTATCAGTCTGGTTACATGCCGTTACTACAAGTGCACGACGAGCTTGTGTTTTCTGTAGCTTCGGATAAAGATGTAGCAGGCATAACTGAAACCATGGAACAAGCTGTGTCTTTGTGTGTACCTAATAAGGTAGACGCAGAGGTAGGCAAAAACTGGGGTGATTCTATGGAGTCACAAAACGATAATGATTAAAGGAGTTCAGTAAAATGGATACAGAAAAATGGCGTAGCGTAGCCATACGTAAGGAGATCGTTAAGATCGCTGAAGATATAGGTAAGCGAACTGAAAGATCTACCAGTAACGTTTTTGCTTTTGCAATTAAGCGTCTACACGATGACGTGAAAAAAGGCAAAGTAGAAGAGTTACCAAAAACATGAAGCATGTAATCTTGTACGAGTCACCGTACGAATACAATGACTTCTCTAGTGAGGACGGCAAAGACGGAAGAAGGTTTTATGACTGTAATGGTGTAAAGCTGCCTTCTGTTACCACGATATTATCCGGGACGAAAGAAGATAACGACGGGATAAAGAAGTGGATAGAACGTGTTGGTGAGGAAGAAGCCAATAGGATACGCATGGAGGCGGCTGCTCGCGGTACCACCGTGCATCACATACTAGAGAAACAGATAGTGCATGGTAATTTGTGGGACTATAGACCTGAAACAGCCGAAGAGAAGAGAGCATACAAGATGGCATGTACCATCATGGACAACTCTTTTTCTAGGATAAATCAGGTCTATGGCTGTGAGGTATCTTTGTACAATCCAAATCGATACGCAGGTAAAGCTGATGTTATCGGTGTGTTTGAGGACGAACCTTGCATCATGGATTTTAAACAGACCAATAAACCTAAACGACGTGAATGGATAGAAGATTATTTCTGTCAGCTTGCTGCGTATGCTCTTGCGCACAACGAGCTGTATGGCACAGACATACAAAAAGGCGTCATCCTAATGTGTTCCGTTGATCTTGTGTATCAAGAGTTTGTTATACAAGGCAGAGAGTTTAGACGTCACGCAGACATGTGGATGGAGCGTGTAGATAAATATTGGGCAGAACAGGTTATAGAAACTATTCGCGAGGCTCAAGATCCGTAAAATCAGGAGTGATAAAGTCAAAGAATAAATTTAATCTTGCTCTCTTGTAAAAGTTTTCTATTTGTTTAATTGTGAAAGTTGGATAGTATCTTTCTATAGACACCTCTGCGCCTTCTTCTCTCATTTTGTTAGTAGCTAAATTATATTTACGTATGGATGTTCTAGGAGGTTTGTAAGGAACAAACCTATAGCTAAGAATACTGTTCTTTAAAGCTTTGCTAGGCAACCTTCTTATATTTTCTGCAAGAATACTTCTACTAACGCCTAAATTTCTAGCCGCTTTTATATCTAAAGCAAGTTCTCTTTGCACATCAAAGTAAGCTTCTTGTGTTCTTACGTAGGCATTGACTAAATCCTGAGCGTACACAGGACCCGACTGCAAAGCCAATCTTTCAAATATTTTTTCTGCGTTAGCCAAACGTTTTTTAGCTTCAGTTATCTTAAACGGTATGGATTTATTTGGATCCACTGTGTTTACCTTAACACCAACTAAACTTAAAAACGCTCCGTCAAAATCTTGTTTAGTACCAAACTTAGAGAACGAGTGCTCATCAAAAGTTCCAGCATTTAATAAATTACCTACTTGTTGTATGAAACCCGGTTGAGCTTTTTGAAAAGCATAGTTCAAATATTGTTTAGCCTGTTCTCCGAAAGAATCTTCTGTTAAAGCTATAGGCGCTCCTGAGTCTGCTTTCCTGTTTTGAAACATCTCAACAAACAATTCAGGCGCTATAGATAAACTTATGTACGGCTCTACAATAGCTGTAGCTCCATCAACCATACTTTCTCTAATTGTTTCTGGTATACCTTGATCTAAATTTTGTCCTTCTTTAAGAGCTCTAATAACACTCAACGGTATGGAAGAAACGGTGTCGTATACAAAAAAGTGACTGCCGTCTATGTATTCGTAGCCGCCATCTTTTTTCTTTTCTACAGGTATTATCTGGCTTCTTCTTAACCACTCTGGCCCCATTCTTCTAATGTCATCTATGTCTTCGTCATCTGCTCCAGTCAAAGCCTTACCTAGAGCTACCATGATGCTAGACAGTCCAAAGGTCATTGAGCCCAAACCAAACAATCTACGGTACCCTTGTACCTTCATTTGATGATTGCCAGATCTAATTTCTTTTAAGGCTAAATCTGCCATGTTGTAGCTAGTTCTGTAAATTTCTGTTGGAAAAGCTACGAACGGAGCAAACGGAGTTTGTCTTAACATGTTTACAAAAGATCCTATGTAGTCGTAATTAGGTATAGTGTTACGCACTTTGTACGCAGCTATCTCAGTTATCATTTTGTCGTAGTCTTGATTACTAAGTGTTCTTCCTATCTGCTTACCAAAATCTATTAGGCCTTCTTTACCTATCTCTGTATTGTCATACGCTCTTTCTAACTTTCTTTTTTCTGACAAGAAAGCAGCTATCTTGTAAAAGTCATCTGCCGCTGTATAAAGTTTTGCAGGCTGTCGTCCAATCTTTTTAGCTAAAGAAACTGGTTTGCCTACCCAACCTCCGTTTTGTGAGGTTAAGAAAGACATAAACTCATTTATGCTTCTATAGCCACCAGAAGCACCTTCTTCAAAGTTTTGTAGTATCTCCCCTAATCTTGAGTTGGTGTTGATTACTCCAAGCCTTAACATCTCTTGATACAAGTTTTCTGACTTTATTCTTGCTGAAGTTTCTCTACCCATAGAATCAAAACCAGAACTAAATAATTCTGAACGCAACACCTTCATTGCAGCCGGGAAGTCTTTGTATAAATTAATGTGCCCGTTACCTAGGTAAAACATGTTGGCAGTTAAGAAGTTACGGGCTTGCGCCATGGGGCTAAAAATAGTTTTAAAGGATTGCACAATACCTTTTGGTAGCAACACCATGGCATCGTAAGCTTTCTTTAAAGAGGACTTATCTTGTTTTACTAATTGCAAAGCCTCCGCTACAGCAGGGGTTGTGTACATACCGTCTATAGGAGAGTCTTCTAATGGCACGGGAGTGTTGTAATCTTTAGTTCTAAACTCTGTAAAAAGTCTTTCTCCGGGCTCGTTATTTACTTCTAACAACTTACTGTAAAACTTATAGTTTTCTACGTAACTTGTTAATCTATTTACTGTAGTCGCTAGTATCTCTGCTGGGTTTTTAAATTCTCCAAACAAAGCTTTGAACTCTTGTGGAATATTATCTCTTGGTTTTAAAAACTGAGATATGGGCGATACTTTACTAAACTTGTCCTTGGTCCTTCGGCCATCGGCAGACTGTAATTCGATGGGTACATCATCTTCGCGTAAAGACTGTTTTATAATATCGTTTACTTTATCCTCTGCTGCGGCTTTTAATTGTTCATCCGTTGTTCCTTGTACAGTTGGAAACGATTGTTTATTGTCTAGCACGTATTGAACCGCGGTGTTAAAAGCAGCTTGTTGTTCTTTAGATCGTTTACCAAAAAATGTTCTTGACGGGTTCCAACCTAATGTTGGCTCAAATAACTTATAGCTTTGTGTTATGTAGGCACCTAATTGAGCTTTTATAATATCTCTTTTAGTTTCTTTATTTACTGGATCTGGTTTGTCTAAAATAGAATCAGGCATCTCAGACAAAACTCTCTCACTTAACGTATCAATCAAAGTTCTCATTTGCACAGCTACGCCCTGTAGGTTCTCTGGCAAATCTTTCAAAGCAACTACATCTACTCTAAGACCGTCTGCTAAATCTTTTTTCAAATCAGCTATGTTTCTTTGAAGCGCTGCCTTTCTAACTTCGTTAGTTGTGGTTTGTAGTTCTGTTTCTAATTTAGTTATTTCTCTTTGCAATATATTGTTAACATTGTCATCGCCTTTTTTTCTGGTATACGATTTCTTTAAAAAATCTAACACCATTTCATCAGCCATGGCTCTATTTTCTATTTGCCCATTTAACACCGCTGCGTTTGCAGCTTCTTCATACGCATAAGCCAGCATTTGTGATGCTTTGTTTATGGCTCTTTGATTACTTATTCTTTCTCTATCAAGTAAAAACGCTCTGTCTCCTAGTGGAGCATACGGCGAAAACAAATTCATAACCGTTGAATATATTTTTTTAAACGGACCTTCTTGAAACTGTGGGTACTTGCCTTTGTAAACGTCGTAAGAAATTATCTCGTATTGCTCTCTACCTAACTCGTCTACGTCCTGTTTAGTTTCCATTTGCATAGGATAGTTAGTTTGAAACTCACTAAACTTTTCACCGTACTCTGAAACGTATTCGTAATCTATAATGTTATCGTTGTCGTCTCTTACTTCTTTCTTTTCAAACTTTACGATGTCCCCGGTTCTGTTACCGTCTTCGTCTTTCATAGCTACGGTAAATCCTAAAGCCTCTCCTTTTTTTGGATCGTCTATGTTGATAGTTTCTGTTTTAACTTTGTAATCTTCTCCTTGTTTTACTTCTATTGGCACAGGAGTTTGTTTTTGCTTATAGTCCATGTTCTCTTGAGCCTGCTGTATCCAATATTGATTTTCTGCTAAATCTTTAGACAACACTTCTCTTGGCGTCTTACGCGCCTCGTCTATGGTTAAATACTTGTTTGGTAAAAGAGTAGTGGCTTCTACAGCTAATTCCTCTGGGCTTTGTGTTTTTAATATTTCTTTATATTTGTCTAAAGTATAAGGATTAAAAAGCAGCTTGCTTTTACCCGTGTTTATATACGCAGTAGAAATATTAAAAGAGGCTAATCTTTCGATCGCTCTTCTAACCGCTCCTACGCCCTCTGTGTTAAATTCTTTGTCTATTCTTTTAACAGATTGAAGTATTTCAAATGCTGAAATTTCTTCATTTTCAAAAGCGTTTTCTATTCTAGCTATTTCTAAATTCTCTAAATCAAATCTAGCCAATTCTGGCAAAGCCATTTGTACGGCTCTGCGTTTAAGTTTGCTGGTGGCTCTTTGCGCTTCTTCTTGTTCTCTTATCTGCTCTACTATTTTTGGGCCGCTTTTTGTTAAATCTAAATTAGTGCCTTTATATCTAGTAGCAAACTTTCTTAAATCATCGATATTAAGGTTAGCAACGTCTTCATTAATTAAAAATTTAGTTGTTTCTTCTTTTGCCTCTTGGCGTAATCGTTGCGCTTCTTTTTCTGTTTCTATGTTATCTCGTTGAGTTTTAGCTGCTTTGTTACCAGCAAAATAGCCTATTGGCGCTCCACCAACTATACCTAAAGCAAAAGAGTTAAGTAGTGCGCTAGACATTTCTTGCTCGTCTTGTGTTATTCCTGTGCTACTTTCTGCAATTAAATCGTTTACAACCTCTTGCGATGCTTCTGTCGTACCTTCAGCAATAGCAGCTAAAACTGCTTGAGCCGCTCCTCTGGTAGCAACGTTGATTTCTACGCCTTTGTCTACTAACTCTTTTGTTAAAGCACGTACGGTTTCTTTTTGTAACGGTGTATTTTTTGTTATCTGCGGTATTACGCCTTTTAGTCCAAAAGCTAACGCAGCTGTATCTAAAGCACCTATGATAGCTCCGCCACCTAACGCAGCGGCTGGGTCTTCAAACCCATCGCCCGCTCTTCTTTTCATCTCTCTGTCTATTTCACCTGCGCCGAGAAAAGACGATGGCAGAAAAGCCCCCAACGCTCCACCTACTCTAGCCGCTACAACAGTGCCAAGCGCCGCTTTACCAGCAGCCGCACCAACAAGCGCCAACGGTACCGAAGCAGCTATAGACGGTATGACTTGTGGTATAGCACTAGTGAACAACCATTCAACTCCATCGCTCACACTTCCTATGTCTTCAAATTGCATAGGTCTACCGTACTTAGCTATTTGTGCTTCTCTGTTTCTAACTACTTCATCTCCGTAATTCTGTAAAGCCTCGTTGTCAAACGCTTCACCGAGAACACGTATGCCCGCTCCCCCGGTAGCTATGAGTTGTTGTGTAGATTGATAGAACGTATCCCAGAACCCAGCTTGTTCGTCTGTAGATTCTATTGCTGTGGGGTTGGCTCGTAAATTTTCTAAGAGTCTTAAATACTCTTCTCTGGAAAGATCTCCGTCTAGATAGCCCTGTTGTAGTTCCTCAAGTGACACACTAGGCACCTAGTAATCGTTTTCTGTAAGCGTCAATCAAACTTTGCAACGCTGTATCGTATGCCGGATTAGGCAGCCCATCTGCGGTTAATGGATTAATACCTGAGCTCTCTAAATCTTTCTGAGCTAAAGATGCTATAGCTATCTCTTTCCGCGCTTGCTCTGATGATCCCGTGCCCCTACCGAGAACGTTTATAGCAGCTAAGTCTCCAGTTGATCGTGCTTTTTCTTCTGCTAATTTAGATTTACCAATTACTCCAAGAGTGCCAGCTAGCCCGCCTTGTTTATTAGTAGCTGAAAGCAGAGCGGCGTCTCCTATTCTTCTAGCTCCTTGTTGTAGGTTTTGAAGGTACGGAGATATGATGTCTTCTGTGGTTCTAGTAGCAACCGTGAGGTCTTGAGGGTCTTTAGGGTCTTTATCTGTTTCTGGCTTAACCTCAAAGTCGTCAAAGTCTCCCCTAGCCGCAGCTGCGTCAGCTTCTTTTTGTAGGTCTTTTTGAGTTTTTTCTCCGGCTCTAATATCTGAAGGAGACACTCCTTGTTGTAATTGTTCTAAACGTTTTCTAGCTTGATCTAATTTTTCTTTAGCTTGATCTATGTAGCTAGTGCCACCACCAAAGGCTCCTCTGTCCCCTATTTGAAGTTGTCTTTCGTACGCCTCTTCAAGTTCTTTTATAATTTGTTTTTGTTTTTCTATGGTTTCAGAATTATCTACTTCACCACCTTCTTCCATCATAGCCACTTTTTGTGTAGCTTCTCCGTCTAACATAGAAGCTAGTTTAGGAAACATGCTTTCTATCTCTTTATCAAACTCATCTGTAATTAAAGTAACCTGATCGGTGTTTATGTCTATGTTTAATTTTAAAGCAGCATCAGCAACTTCTTTTTTATACCTGCCTTCTGCTTTGTCTACAAAAGTCTGTATCTCCTGTTGTACTTGTGCAGGAGGGCTATCGTCTTCTGTCTTTTCTGTTAAAAATATTTTTATAGCATCTTGTAAAGTACCTTCTTTTTCTTTCACCAACGAAATAAATTCTTGCTGACTTCCTCCCGGAGACTTAACTCTAGCTGTTTCTATGTCAACCTCTGGCATGTCTACCATTGGAGTTTCAGTGCCCCCAACTCCTCTTGTCATATCCACCATTTTATTAAGAGCGTTGTTTATTTCGTCATCGCCCTCTTCAAAAACCTCTGGCGCTATGCCGCCTTGTTGCATCTTTACCGGGTAAGGCACTCCTTCTGGGCCTGTACCACCTACAAAATTGTACGCTTCATCTTTTGGAAAAACTTCGCCGCCTTGTTCGTAACCCATTTTTTTAACCACGTCAGGTCTTTCTTTAGCTAATGCTCTTAGACCAGCAAACTTGTTACCTTCGGGTACTTGCGGTACGCCTTCTGGTCCTGTGCCTTCTTCAAAGCCTAATACTCCGCCTAGTCCACCGCCTCGTAGAAGACCTAGTGCTTGTGCTGTTGGATCTGTTCCAGCGGCTGCTCTAAATACTGTAGAGGCTTGTGTTCTTGGTAGTAGACTTAGCATACCTTGTAGGGTTTGTAGTCTTTGTCTTGGTTCTAGTGCAGTTCTTCTAGCTGCATCAAACGATGCGTCAAAACCTGCTTGTTGTATGCCTCTACCTAAACCACCTAATGATCCTAATGTTCCTATTTGATTTATTAATCCTGCTTGTCCTGTTTGTGCTAGCCCAGCTAAACCAGAAGCTGCTCCTTGCGCTGCGGCTCTTGCTCCTTCAAACCCTCTTGATCTAATGCCGCCTATGGCTTCTCCTAGCCCTCTACCCAAAGCTCTTTCTCTTTCTGACTCCATAAGTCTGCCACGCGAACCACCAAAAGCGCCTGCTTGCACAGCCGAAGCTCTGTCTGCTATACCCTGTATGCCGGATCTTTCTGTTAAATCACTTATGGTTTGTTGTACAACTGCGTCTTCGTACGGGTTGTAAAAGTCTTTTGCTCCTTGTGGACCGTAAAATCCCGCTGCTTGTTGTATAAACGGTTGAAACTGACCTAGTCCGCCAGCTAACTGTCTAGCTTGTTGCTGTAACGGATCTAGCCCAGCAATTTGTTGTTGGGCTATAGGTGTCGGTGTTGCAGCTAAATCAAACGCGGACTCTAAAAAGCCCTTACGCATTTTAGCGGCAAACGGATCTTCTACTCCTGATAGGGTGGTTACTGGATCAAGATAACTAGCCATTACGCTACACTCTCTGCCATTTTCATTAATCTATATAGATTCTCTGAACCCAATGCTCTAGTGGCTGGCCTAGTCATAACAAACTCGCCGGGTTCTAAAAATGCTGGTGTTATGTCTCCGGGACCATCATCGTCCATGCCGCCTTTTTCGTAGCCTTTTATATTAGCAATCCCTCTTAAAAGTCCGCCTTCTTCTGCTGTAACGGGTTTTACGTTTGCGTATTGTGCGCCTTCAACTAAAGCAGGCTGTAAGTTAGCTATTCTGTAACTTGGTATGTTTTGCATTTGTTCTGGCGTGTAGCCAAAAGCAGACGCGCCTATAGGTACTACATCTTCTGGGCTTTTACTTGGTTGGTCTAACAGCTTCTTCACAAGAGCTAAAGTAGCTATGCCACCTAATCCTCCCATGCCGCCGCCTGTGCCACCGCCCATGATTCCGCTACCACCTGTGCCGCCACCAAACAATGCAGCTGCTGTGTTTGACCCTATGATGCCTTTGCTTGCGTCTTCTAATGTGTCGCCTAGTCCTTGTAGTTTTAATCTACCGGCTAATTCTTGCCCAGCTTCTGTTTGTAAAAATTTTCCTAGAGGACTATCTTCGTCTATCAGTTTATCTTTTATTCCTTTTATCCCGCCTGATTTTATGCCTTCTACAATGTCCATGCCAACAGAAGTATCCGGAGTAAACATGCCTTCTTTTGTGAAACCTTTTGTTACACCTTGAGCCAGAGCACCAATCGCTCCACCTTTAGCTGCATCAGCTAAATACTCTTTTGGTTTTTTACCTTCTAACAATCCTTTTAAACCAGCTCCAGCCAAACCGGATATTGCTGCTCCGCCGGGTATAAACATAGCGGCTATAGGAGCTATCGGAGCTAGTTTCTTACCTAACTTTTTAAGTCCTGTCTTCTCGGCAATCTTTTCTAATCCTTTGGTTAAACTCTTTAAAAAGAACTCTGGTTGCCCTGTTACTGGGTTTATTTTCATAGCCGGTGAACCGACTACAAATTCTTCTGGGTTAACTTGAAGTTCCTTAAACTGATCGTAAAGCATTTTGCGTAGCTCTGGATTAGCATCTAGTATGCCTTTAGGTACAACGGTTTCTCCCGTTGCCACGTGAGCTATATGGTCGTCTTCAAAACGACCTAAACCTTTTGCTATGTTTAGTGACTCTTGTAACTGCATAGTCTCTCGTTTAAGTTTTCTCTATTGTATGTGCAAATTTATCCTACTGCCACTATTTTTATGAATAAACGTGCCAGTCGTTACCGTTAAAAAGTTCTGCTTCAGCGTTTCTTCTGCGCACTAAACCTTTCAAAACCTTGCCGTTAGCCTTGTTCCATCGTTTTATCTGCTCTGCTACGTCGTCGTATGCGCCTTTATTTAAGACTTTTCTTAGCGTAGAAGTTTTTAAGTTCGTTGGTCCGAGGTTATAGGTCCATGCTACGAGAGCATCAAACTGGTTTTGTTCTAACGGTACGTCAATAAGATCTTCGACGTATTCTTCAAACTCTTCTAGGTCCTTGGCTAACAGTTCTTCTGCTTGGTTCTGCGATATTCGCATGCCTTCGACTACGTTTTTAGTTGTGCCGTAACCTATTGTTAACACGCCAGCAGAACATAAATAACTTTCTAACTCGCAACCCTCGAAGTGTTTTATCAAATCTATGCCTTCTTGCGAGATCTTCATTTTGCCTCCTGTGTTGTTACCATTCTATAGTACACAACAACCTCTTTGAGTTCGTTAATGTAGCGCTTGAGTTCTTGCATGTTATACGCCATGAGTTCGTAATCAGGCACTGACATAGCTACAAAAACTAATCTGCCTTCTTCTTTTTCTACTCTTTCCAAAAACGTATCTACGTTCTTTTTCGATACGACATACCAGTAAGGGTTTTTTAAATCTAACTCTCTAGGCAAGATAGGCTGTGCTATCTGCCTTTCAATAGGTTTAGATATGACGTCGACTTGTTTAGGGATCAGCCCGCAACTGTAAACCATCATCAAGACTATCGATATTACGACTGTCTTGTTCAATGCTTTCAAATACTTCTTTTGTGCCATTGTTTACTCTCGTTTCTATTAATCCGGGTTTAGCTGCTGCTAGTTTACTTAAATTATGTCGTTTGAAAATATCTAAGTATCTAGACATCTCTGCTTCTATTTCTTGATTACGCGACTGTATGGCTAGTAGCCCTTCGGTCTGTGTCTTAAAATCGTTTTGCAAAGATTCTATCGCAGCTTTTTGTTCTTGGTCCCTCAACTCAAAAGCTTGGTTGAGAGAAGATAGTCTTGAGTTTTGTATCCATAAAAAAGACAAAGCCAACAACAATGCCCCTACGACTCCTAATAATATTCTACTCATTCTTCGTATAAGTTATTAAATGTTATCAGCGGATCCAAATAACTTTCGTGCCCCTCAGCTGAATGTAAATGTTGCGACGGAGCAAAGTCCGGCGCCCCTTGTCCTGTAACCCAAAGTGCTGGGCTAGTCGCTCGCACTCTGTTGTTTGGTAAAGCAACCATGTTGCCTTTCCACTTACAGTCTTCAGTAATATAAAGTAAATGCGACTGCTTGTGTTGCGCTGGGCAATCAGCTATCGCGTTGTTGGTGTAGTCAACGGTAAACAAATATTTACCTGTGTAGAACTCGCCATCGATCTTACATTGCCAAGGACTAGAGCTAACTCTGTCCATGGTAACAATAGAATGATCTCTAGACTCGCAGTCCCATGGTTGTGCTAAATGATCTTCCATAGGTTCTGGCCACTCGTCTACGGGTATATCTGCTATCAACGCTTGTATCGGCATACGTGCCCACATAGCCCCACCGTGTACGTTTTTATCAGGGTCATCTTCTTCAAATCCTGTAAAGACTACTTGAAAACTTAACGACCTATCTGGAATTGTGTTCACCGCTATAGCCAAAGCGTGTAGGTACTCGCCGTGGTATTTTAGATGATTAGCGGTAAACTCCCTTCTTACCCAACACGGAAAGTGTGGGATATTACTAATCAGATGTGCCACTCGTTATCTTCTTTTCTTTCCGCCTTTCTTTCCGCCTTTTTTAGCGTACTTAGTTTTCTTCATAGGCTTTTTAACTTTTCCGCCTTTTCTGTAACCTTTAGCTTTTTTCATTCCCATTCCCGGCATAACTATCTCCTTTTTTTCTTTTTTGTAAAAGTTTTAACGTTTGTTGGTTTACCACCAACCCCTTGAGCTTTCGCTCGTTTACGCTTTACAGCGCTTGCCCGTTCTGCTTTTGTCATAGACATAGCTTTCGAACGCGGCACACATTTCGGGTAGCCTTTTCTTTTGGTAGACGCTTTCTTACGTCCGCACTTAGCAAAGCCGCCTTTCTTGTTCTTTCTTCCAATGTCGACCCAGTCTTCTTGGAACCATTTCTTTAAACCAGTGGCCATTATCTGTATCCGCCACCACGTTTTTTGTATGTTCTAACCAACCAAGCGTTTGCGTATGCACTAGGGTATACGTCAAACTTTCTTTTTGCTTCTGCTTTTACTCTAGCGTACAAAGTAGGATTAGTTGGTGTAGAGCCGCCTTTCTTTTTAGACTTTTTCTTTTTGACCTTACCGCCTTTTTTTAATCTTAAAATAGCTGAAGACATGTCCTTTTTCATGCCAACTTTATTTCTACCTTTATTACCTATTCTAACCATCTAGCACCTCCACCTTCGTCTAGCTTGTCTTAATCTTGAGTTTGGATTCTTTGCTGCTTTGGGGAACTTCTTCATTTGTCCAGCGGATCTAGCACAATACGACTTACGTCTTTTTGCTGCTTTGCTGCCTTTCTTTACTTTACCTGTTACAGCTGTTTTTAATTTACTTCCGGGGTTTAGTTTGCGATAGGCTTTAACGCCAGCCTTTGTCATACCTGCCCCTGACTTCGTAGGACGGAAGTTCTTCTTGTTCCTAGCAGGCATCTTTGCCTTTTTTCTAGGCATAAGTAGTCTTCTTCCTACGACCTTTCATAACCTTACCACACCCTCGGTGGTTACGTTTCTTGGTTGTTTTAGCTAACTGTGCTCTTGTAATTGCCATTTTATAAATATACCTGCGAACCTTTTTTAGTCTGTACAAAAACTGTACCAACTGATGCAGTTCCTTTCAAGCCTCGTTCTTCTTCTGGCGCTGCATCTATATTGTACCAACCGAACCCTGTCCAGACCTGTAAAGAGTTTACCGTAGTATTCCATATAATACTTCCGGGATTAAAAATAGCGTTGTTTCTTTCTGTTGTCGTAAACTGATCGGTGTTGCTTGGATCAAACTCGCCTAAGTTAATCTCTAGTATTCTTATCAGACGATTGTATAAATCTACGCTTATCTCTGTGGTTGCAACCGGTAGTCTGGTTGGTAAGAGCTTGGCCATTACTTTTTGCCGTCAGGTCGTATGTCGTATCGCAATGCACCCAAACGCCAGCCTACTCCTACGTTACCGCTATTGCCGTCGTTAGATGCTATACGTACAGCAGCTTGTCTGCCTCTTGCTCGCATGTGTTCTTGTTGCGTCG
>PYIJ01438106.1_pt1 | contig 22180 bp, 13 predicted proteins | sample 3578051 | NCBI WGS metagenome assembly PYIJ01 (sample SAMN08408021, study PRJNA431606) | Marine metagenome isolate SA_KN192-05_S13_5m, whole genome shotgun... | biome: marine; feature: oceanic pelagic zone; material: water; isolation source: surface water sample, 0.2-0.8 um fraction ... | reverse complement strand
GCCACCAGTTCCTTGACATTAAACAGTGGTACAGTAAAAGATGCTGCTCTTAATGATGCAATATTGACTCTGGCCAGTCCAGGGGTTACAAACTCTTTAGGGGATAATAAAGATTTGGTTATTGATACTACTGTTCCCATAGTAACTGGTGTCACTTCGACTGCTGTTAACGGTTCATATAAGGTAGGTGATCTAATTCCAATTACTGTAGGTTTTACCGAGGTAATCACCGTTACGGGTACTCCACAGTTAACTTTAGAGACAGGGGTTAATGATGCTGTTGTGAATTACAGTAGTGGCTCAGGAAGTAATACGCTGACTTTTAATTATACGATTGAAGCAGGAGAGACCTCCAGTGATCTGGATTATGTTGCCACCAGTTCCTTGACATTAAACAGTGGTAAAATAAAAGATGCTGCTCTTAATGATGCAACATTAACTTTGGCTAGTCCTGGGGCATCAAATTCCTTGAGTACCAATAGAGATATTCTAGTGGATGGCACAGTACCGACAGTGACGGGCGTCTCTTCAACTATATCTAATGGAACTTATTCATCGGGTGATGTAATTCCAATCACTATAGGTTTTAGTGAGATAGTAAATGTCACGGGTACTCCACAGCTTACTCTTGAAACTGGAAATAGTGATGCTCTAGTTAATTATAGTAGTGGTACAGGAACTAATACCCTTACTTTCAATTATACTGTGTCCTCAGATCATACTACCTCAGATTTAGATTATAAGGCAACTAATTCTTTGGCATTAAATAGCGGTACAATTAAGGATGAAGTAGGAAACATTTCAATACTTACTCTTCCTAGTCCCGGAGTATCAAATTCTTTAGGAGCCAGTAAAGCAATTGTAATAGAAAGTACCGTTGCAATAGTGACAAGTGTGAGCTCAACTGCTTCTGATGGCTATTATAAACAAGGGGATGTTATCCCTATCACTGTAGAATTTAGTGAAGTAGTCAATGTTACGGGTACTCCACAGCTTAATTTAAAAACTTCGGATGATGGAACTAACGTAGGAAATGCAGGAGTCTCAATTTGGACGGGTAGTACAAAGATTTTTACTAAGGGAAATAGTGCGAATCCAACAATAGAAGCTAATCAAGATCGAATAACTGATAAAGTATGGATAACAAGGGGCAACAATGGAGGTCAAATTTTTAATATTGTATCAGAGTCTGCATCCAATAAAACTATTAGTCCATCGGGTACAAAATGGGCGGAAGGTGAAATTTCAAATTATGCATCTTTAAATTATAAATACTTTAGATCTGCGACGGGTAAACCAAAAAATGCTGCGGGAAAAACTTATGTAGTCCACCTTATTGATGAAAATATTTATCTATCTCTAAAGTTTATTTCATGGTCCAGAGGCAAGCAGGGTGGCTTCAGCTATGAAAGAAGTACCAATAATGTTCCTGACAACGAAATTAGCATAGATTATACCAGTGGAAGTGGAACAAATATTCTCACCTTTAACTATACTGTGGCTTCAAATCATACCACTTTAGATTTAGATTATGTAGCAACTAATTCTTTGACCTTAAATGGAGGTACTATTAAGGATGCATTTGGAAACGCTGCATCTCTCAATCTTGTTAATCCCGGAGAGAGCGGATCCCTAGGAGCGAATAAAGCCATTGTAATAGATAATGATGTGCCAACCATGAGTATTTCTGCCGCTGAAGGGATCGATGGTTTCACTTCAAATGATAGTACTTTATCATTGACTTTTACTAGTAGCGAGGCTATAACTGACTTTATTATTGGAGACATTACCGTTACTGGAGGTACTATTAGTGCTTTTGTAGCCGTAAATGATACTTCTTATTCAGCCACTTTTACTCCTTCAGGAGAGGGAGCTAAAATAATAGGAGTGGCAACAGGCACTTACAAAGATATCGCAGGGAATGAAAACATTGCTGCTGCACAGTTTAATTGGACCTATGATGTAGAATATCCTCCACAGCTAATGGATACTACTTTTACCTTGGCAGAAAACAGCTCTAATGGCACAGTCGTGGGAACAATACAAGGCTCAGATGCTGATGGTGATACGCTAAGTTATACAATTCTTAGTGGCAATACTGGTCAAGCCTTTATTTTGAATTCTAGTAAAGGAGTATTGATTGTATCGGATAGCACGGCTTTAGATTATGAAACTTCACCGTCATTTAGTTTGCTTGTACAAGCTTCCGATGGATCCTTGAGTGATTCAGCTACAGTTACTGTTAATTTAACTGATGTAGATGGGGATATTGTTACTACAAACCAAGCTCCCACAGTCACAGACGCTACCTTTAACCTTGTAGAAAATAGCTCTAATGGTACAGTCGTTGGAACGATACAAGCCTCAGATCCTGATGGAGATACGTTGAGTTATACAATACTTAGTGGCAATACTGGTCAAGCCTTTAGTTTGAATTCCGCTACAGGAGTATTGATTGTATCGGATAGCACGGCTTTAGATTATGAAACTACACCGTCATTTAGTTTGCTTGTACAAGCTTTCGATGGATTCTTGAGTGATTCAGCTACAGTTACTATTAACTTAACTGATATAGATGGGGATATTGTTACTACAAATCAAGCTCCCACAATCACAGCGGCTACCTTTAACCTTGTAGAAAATAGCTCTAATGGTACAGTCGTTGGAACGATACAAGCCTCAGATCCTGATGGAGATACTTTGAGTTATGCAATTCTTGGTGGTAATACTGGTCAAGCCTTTAGTTTGAATTCCGCTACAGGAGTATTGATTGTAGTGGATAGCACGGCTTTAGATTATGAAACTACACCGTCATTTAGTTTGCTTGTGCGAGCTTCGGATGGATTTTTAAGTGATTCAGCTACAGTCACTGTCAATTTAATTGATGCAGATGGGGATATTGTTATTACAAACCAAGCCCCCACAATCACAGCAGCGACCTTTAGCCTTGTAGAAAATAGCTCCAATGGTACAGTCGTTGGAATCATAGAAGCCTCAGATCCCGATGGAGATACGTTGAGTTATACAATCCTTAGTGGCAATACGGATCAAGCCTTTAGTTTGAATTCCGCTACAGGAGTATTGATTGTAGTAGATAGCACAGCTTTAGATTATGAAACTACACCGGCATTTAGTTTGCTTATACAAGCCTCTGATGGATCCCTGAGTGATTCCGCTTTTTTCACGATCAATTTGATGGACACGGGAAATTTACCAATACTTTCTATTGAAGATGCAAAGCAAATAGTTTATCCAAATCCGTCAACAAAAGTTATAAACATTAAAATGAATCAATTTAAAAAAGCCGGAATTTATAATTTATCGGGTCAAATATTAATAAATTCTATCAACAAACAAATTGATGTAAGTGCACTAAGCGGAGGTGTTTATTTAATTAAGTTGGAAAATATTAAAGGCCAAAGCTACTTAGTGAGGTTCATTAAGCAATGATTAGACTAAAATGATCTTTCATTGGATAGAACTAATTGTTTTTTCAAATAAATTAATAAGCATAATCAGTTATGATAATAAATCATTTCTGTCTTTTTTAATACCTAAAACAAAAAATAGCTTAGGTTTTTTGTTTCTTTTTTTTGGCCGCAGGGAATAATATATTGTTTAAAATCAGTCGATACCCTGGCGAGTTTGGATGTAGATTTAAATCGGTAGGCTCTTCGTTGACAAAATGCTGATAATCTTCAGGATCATGGCCCCCATAGAAAGTAAAAAAACCCTTTTCTATGACTCCGTGAATGTAACGTGCCTCATTCAGTTGCTTGGTTTCACCCATGATCAAAACATCACCCTTGATTAAATCTTTTTTAAATCCCGTAGTTTGCCCCATGAAACTATGAATAATTTTTTCATGATTTTGAGTAAGCATGGTAGGGATGGGATCCCATTTTGCTGAAAATTGAAATAGTGTGAAGTAATCATTTTGCTCATTTAAGCCTCTGCTCTGGGGTGAATTATCAATGTTAGAGAACTCATATTCATAGGGATTTCGTATCAATTGAAAATTTTCAAAAGCAAAAGTTCTTTCAAAATCTAATTTTGACTGAGCCGTAGGATCCATGGGATCGCCATCGTACATTTTCTCACAGATATCCAGTCCCTCAGCAGCAAGAGCAATATCATAGGTATCTGTTGCTGAGCACATTGCAAATAAGAAGCCACCGCTGGCGACATATGCTTTAATCCGTTTGGCTATAGCTAGTTTCAACAATGATACTTTTCCATAGCCGTGTTTTTGAGCACTCGCTTCAAATTCATTTTGTTGTTGCTGATACCAAGGCATATGTTTATAGTTTTTATAAAATCTTCCGTATTGACCTGTAAAATCTTCATGATGCAGATGCAGCCAATCATATCTGATTAATTCATTGTACATTATCTCATCATCAAAAATGACTTCATATGGAATTTCAGCGTAAGACAATACCAACGTCACTGCATCATCCCAAGGTTGTTTACTTTTCGGAGAGTAAACTGCAATTTTAGGGTATTGTTCAAGTTTCATTACATCCATGTTGGATGAGGGCGAGGCGATTTCTTCAAATAACTGATTTACTTGTGCATCGGAAATGACTTCAAAACTCACATTTCTTATCATACACTCATTCTGTATAAGTGGACTTTGAGGAATCAAAAAACTACCACCCCGATAGTTTAATAGCCAGTCAACGGGTACTTCCTTTGTAAGGGCCCAATAAGTAATGCCATAGGCCTTGAGATGGTTCGTCTGCGAGACATCCATGGGCATTAAAAGATAAGCACAGTTAGCATTTAAGCTCAATAAAATTCCGATAAAAAAGGGTAGAAATAGATTTTTCATTAGAGTTTTGCCAATATTTTAATGGTGAATGTCCATATTACATAAACCAATAGTTTAACAATCAAATTTAGCATACGAAATCTATTTGTTTTTAATATAATGAATATTTTAGAAAATATAGGAGAGGGATTAAATTCGATTAAAGGAAACAAATTGCGTACTATTTTAACAGCATCTGTTATTGCTATCGGTATTTCTTCTTTAGTTGGTATTCTCACAGCTATCGATGCGATAAGAGGATCAGTAGAGGATAGCTTTTCTAATCTAGGATCCAAAACATTTACGATTAGTGATAAAAGAATGAGGGGTTCGAATGGAGGAAAAAAATCAAAAATATTTGCTAAAATAAAATTTGAAGAGCTTCAAAAGTTTAAAAATAAGTTTGAAAAATCAGAGATGGTAAGTTTGAGTAGTGTCCTTTCAGGTAATGCTGAGGTCAAACGAGATTCTAAAGTTACAAACCCCAATGTCATGATTCGAGGAACGGATGACAATTTTTTGGCTATAGATGGATATGATCTCAGTGAGGGTAGAAACTTCTCCTCCAATGAAATTCAGAGTGGTAGTCTGGTAGCAATTATTACTAGTGATATCAAAACACTATTATTCGATGATAATGAAAGTCCTATTAATGGAAAGATTAATTTCTTAGGGGTTAGTTGTAGGGTGATTGGTACATTGAAATCTAAAGGATCAGCCTCAGGTGGAGGTAATTTTGATCGACGCGTGATTGTCCCATTGAATGTTGCCAGAGTTATTGCCTCAGAACGTAATTTACGGTTTCAAGCCACTGTAGCAATAGATGAGTTTTATGAAGCCGATGAATCTATAGGATTGGCTACAGGACTCATGCGTTCCATCAGAGGGGATAGACCCATTGATGAAAATTCATTTGAAATTAGAGCTAATCAATCTATCGCCGAAAGATTAGATGAGATATCTATATATTTAAAATTGGGAGGATTTACTATAGGATTTATTACTTTATTGGGTGCCTCCATAGGGTTGATGAATATTATGCTGGTATCAGTTACTGAACGAACGCGTGAAATTGGACTCAGGAAGTCCCTGGGAGCTACACCGAATAAAATTAGGCAGCAATTTTTAATTGAAGCTGTAGTAATTTGTCAAATGGGAGGTTTTGGAGGGATTGTCATGGGTATAGGTATTGGAAATTTGATAGCTCAAATAATTGGTTCTAATTCATTTATAATTCCTTGGGTTTGGGTTTTTTTTGGTGTAATCACCAGTATGATTGTTGGACTTATGTCAGGCTATATACCCGCTCATAAAGCCTCAAGACTCGATCCCATTGATTCATTAAGGTTTGAATAGTTAGGGCAGATGCGTTCTGATGTGAATGGACAGATTTTTTAGAGAATGTATTTATTTAATAACCATTACTTCTTTTGCCGCACCAATTGCATTGAAACGGATACCTAATTCGGTGGTATTTTCACAGTTCAATTGATAAAAAAAGAATTTTCTATTTCTTTTATCTAAGCGTTGTTTTGTAGGACTACCTAAAAGGGCTACAATTTCATTTTGATTAGATCCCAAAATAATTTCTTTTTGGTTTATTAAAAGTGGAGCACCTTTGATAGTACGATAATTATTACATTCAACCAAGCCTTGCAGCCATTTTTTTCTATCAAATCCTTTTATTTTGGGGGCATGATAGCATGAGAATAATAGAACGACCAGACAAGTGAAATATTTGATATTAATTGGTATAATCCCTGTTTTGGTACTTAACTTATTTATTTTAAGTTCGTGGGGAAACATATTATCGCCAAAGTTTTGAGATAGTTATTATTCATTGATATTTTCCAAAGAGAGTAGAAAAGCATATTGCATTGCTATATTCTCATATTTGCGGTATCTTCCCGAGACACCTCCATGTCCAGCAGCCATATTAGTTTGGAGTAATAATAAATTTTTATCTGTTTTGTGTGCGCGAAGTTTGGCAACCCATTTGGCGGGTTCCCAATATTGTACTTGTGAGTCAAAATAACCTGTGGTTACCAATAAATTAGGATAATCTTGTGCACTGACCTGATCATAGGGTGAGTAAGAATACATGTATTCATAGGATTCAGAATTTTTTGGATTACCCCATTCATTGAATTCAGCGCTGGTAAGTGGAATTGATTCATCCATCATAGTAGAAATGACATCTACAAAAGGTACTGCGGCAATTACACCGTTAAATAATTCTGGTGCCATATTAATCACTACACCCATTAATAAACCACCTGCACTTCCTCCTTGTGCATAAAGGTGCGAAGCCGAAGTATAACCTTTTTTTGATAGAAAAGCAGCACAGTCTATGAAATCATAAAACGTATTTTTCTTTTTGAATAATCTACCTTCTTCATACCATTTACGACCCATTTCTTGGCCACCCCTTACGTGGGCAATGGCATATATAAAGCCTCTGTCCAATAAACTGAGTCTTATAGAGCTGAACCAAGGATCGGTAGAATTCCCGTAAGAGCCATAGGCATAGAGGAGTAACGGATTTTGATTGTTTTTTATCAATCCTTTTTTGTAAACAATAGAAATGGGTATTTGGACGCCATCTCGACCTTTCGCAAATAATCTCTCTGTTTTGTATTGTGAGGGCTTATGTCCTCCTATTACTAGAGTCTCTTTTAGAATTTTTTTGCTACGCTCATTCATATCATACTCAAAAATTGTACTTGGCGTGGTAAGTGAAGAATACCTGAATCTAAGTTTTGTAGTATTGAACTCAGTATTGGTTGTTGGGTATACTACATAAACAGGTTCATCAAAGGAAACCTCATGATGATTTCCTGTTTTTTGGTGGATGATCTTGAGTGAAGTAAGTGCATTGGATCTTTGAGCAATTACCAAATATTCATTAAACACTTGAACTGAGCTTAGCAAAGTATCCGAATTGTGTGATATCAATGTGGACCAATTTTCAAGATCGGTTGTCTCTTGAGAGGTTTGCATTAATTTAAAATTTTGTGCCTCCCAGTTGGTAAGGATGTAAAACTTGTCTTTAAAATGCTCTATAGAATATTCATGTGGTCCATTTCTGGGAGTAAATTGACGGAAGCTACCTGACGGTTCATGGGCAGAAAGAATCAAGTAATCGGTTATTAAAGTACTTATACATGAAATTACAATGAACTCATCTGACTTTGATTTTTTTACACTGATATAAAAAGATGGATCTTTTTCGTGATACATCATAACATCTTCTTTCTGATCAGTTTTTAGCTTATGTTTCCAAATTTTCTCTGACAGTAATGTAATATCGTTTTTGGTTGTGTAGTAAAAGGTCAAGTTATCATTAGACCAAGCGCCTCCAGGCTCGGTATTGGTTATCTCATCCTCTAAAAGTTTCCCCGTCTCAAGATTTAAAAATTTGTAGGTGTATACTCTACGGCTCAGAGTATCAACGGCGTAGGCTAGAATCTTATTGTTTTGGCTGATGCGGAGTCCTCTAACGGCATAGTAATCGTATCCTTTGGCCAATTGATTGACATTTAGCATAATAGATTCTTTGGATTTTAGGCTACCTTTCTTACGACAGTAAATTGGATATTCTTGGCCCTCTTCAAAACGAGTATAATACCAATAACCATTTTTGAGATAGGGAACGGAGGAATCATCCTTTTGAATACGTCTAGTCATTTCACTAAATAACTTGTTTTGCAAGTTACTTGTGGATTTCATTACCTCATTTGTGTAATTATTTTCACTTTCAAGGTATTGTACTACCTCTCTTGTTTGGATATCAGGTTCAGCTGCTGTTTTTTGTTGATCCGTCAGTCGCATCCAAAAATAAGGATCTACTCGAGTGTTACCATGTGCTTCAAGTAGAGAATCTTTTTTTTCTGCGACAGGAGGAGTATTCTCTTTTATTTGCATTTCTGTTGGATGAGTTTTTCGGCAAGCTGATAAAATACCAATAGTTGAAAGAAGCAATAATAATTTTTTCATAACCTAAAGGTAGGTAAATAAAACCTCATTAATTCGTTACGGAAGGACTACGAAACTCCCATTCATAAGGCCATAATGCCCTGGGAAAGAACAAATAAATTCATAGTAACCTGGTGGAGGGGCGTCAAATGTTATTTTAGTGCTTTCACCGCCTCCGATTATCTTGGTTGCCGTGAGAACATTTTCTTTCATTGATTGTGGAATATAACCCTGTTCTTTTGCACTCATTGCAGCCATCGCAAAGGCAGCTTTGTCAGTACCCAAAGAGAGTAGTACCCAATTATGACCCATACTTTGAGCTGACATCTTTCCTGTATGAATTAATGTAAGTTCTACTTTGTGACCAGCATTTACCTCTATTTTATCAAGGTTGTAACGCATCATGTCATTTCCTTCAATACTAATTTTAACTATACTGGATACTTCAGTATTAGTAATTTCTTCAGTTTTTTCCATGCTTGAATTTGCCTTTTTTTCATTGCTCCCGCCACACGAAAATAAAAATAAGGTGGAGAACAAAAGGCTTTGAACTTTTTTCATTGATAATCGTTTTAATTCTTTTTTTGGATAACGCGTATTTTCTATGATGGGTTTCTTTTTTCTCTTTTTTTATTGAAATTGTTTACTGACAAAAAAATCTTTTGAATATTGATTGTATTTATAAAATCCTTCACCCGATTTTTTACCTAAATGACCAGCGGCTACCATATTTACTAAAAGAGGACATGGTCGATATTTATCATCGCCAATTCCTTCCTGAAGGACTCTTAAAATTGAAAGACAAACATCAAGACCAATAAAATCGGCAAGTTGTAATGGACCCATGGGATGTGCCATGCCCAGTTTCATTACAGCATCTATCTCGGAGACCCCTGCCACCCCTTCAAAAAGAGAAAATATCGCCTCATTTATCATGGGCAGGAGTATGCGATTCGCTGTAAATCCGGGATAATCTTTGACTTCAATTGCGATTTTTTCTAAATCAGTAACCGTTTTTATGATTGTAGATACAGTTGATTTAGATGTTGCATATCCTTTAATTACTTCAACCAATTTCATAATTGGCACAGGATTCATAAAATGCATCCCTATAACCTGATCAGGTCTTTTAGTAGCTGCAGCTAATTTAGTTATGGATATGGATGAAGTATTGGATGCTAAAATCGCATTTTTTGGGGCATAATTGTCTATTTCTTGAAAAATTTTTTTTTTGATATTACAATCTTCTGTTGCAGCTTCAATGACAAGATGACTGGAGGTGACTCCGTCTTTTATGTTGTTATTAGTAACTATTCTTGATAGTATAGATGGTTTGTCCGAATGTTTAAGTTGCTTTTTAAGTATTTGCCTATCAATATTTTTCTTAATATTCTCAAGACCACTTTTGAGACAATTCTCATTGATATCAATAAGTAGAACGTTAAAGCCATGTTGAGCGAAGACATGGGCGATTCCATTGCCCATGGTACCTGCTCCTATAATTGATACTTGGTTTATATTTTCCACGACATAAAGAATTTAATGGCCAATCAAATTTCTGAAAATAAATTTAAAAAAGAGTAAAATATAGATAATTTAAAAAGTCTTTAATATATCAGAAAATAGCTCGATAAATCTAAATTTGTAAAACAATAAATCACTTTGATTATTAAGTTTTGCCTCTTTTTTTAAACATCAGAGCTCAGAGTGAACCATTAAAATAAATTTGGTTACTCATACATTTTTTTTAATACAATTTAGATCTTCGAAGGTTTCGCTAAGCCTTTGAACAAATGTTTTTTCACCTTCTCTGAGCCATTTTCTGGGATCATAATGTTTTTTGTTTGGTTCATCAGCACTGATGGAGTTTCCTATTTGACGTTGAAGAAAATCTTCAAATTCATTATAATAACTTTTTACACCTTCCCAATAGGCCCACTGCATATCTGTATCGATATTCATTTTGATTGCTCCATAAGAGATGGCCTCTCTTATTTCGTCAGTGGTGGATCCTGATCCACCGTGAAAGACAAAGTTTACCGGATTAACACCAGTACCAAATTTTTTTTGAATGAATTCTTGGGAATTTTTAAGAATTGTAGGTGTTAATTTTACATTTCCCGGCTTATATACCCCGTGAACGTTGCCAAAAGCAGCAGCAACTGTAAAATGGTTACTGATAGCTTTCAACTTTTCATAAGAATATGCTACCTCTTCGGGCTGTGTGTAAAGTTTAGAATTATCGATATCAGTATTGTCAACGCCATCCTCCTCGCCACCGGTTACACCCAATTCTATTTCCAAGGTCATATCCATTTCTGACATTCTAGTAAAATATTTACCAGAAATTTCCATATTCTCTTCGATTGATTCTTCAGATAGATCCAACATGTGTGAACTGTAAAGTGGAGCTCCTGTTTTTTCAAAATGTTGTTCGCTGGCATCGAGTAGACCATCAATCCATGGCAATAATTTCTTAGCAGCATGGTCAGTGTGTAATATAACCGTAACGCCATATTTTTCTGCCATGTGGTGAACGTGATATGCACCTGCAATAGCACCTGCAATTGCAGAAGTTTCATTATTGTTGGAGAGTCCTTTCCCGGCGTGAAATTGCGCACCCCCATTTGAGAATTGAATCATTACCGGCGATTGAACTTTTTTGGCCGTTTCCAGTACAGCATTGATGGTATTTGAACCGGTTACATTTACAGCAGGTAGGGCAAATTTATTATCGTTTGCATAATTGAGAAGGTCGGTTACTTCCCTTCCAGTTAAGACACCAGGTCTGAATTGCATATTATATAAATTTAGTTTGAAAAATAATGTGCAAATTTACTCGATAAACTCTGAAAATTTCATCAATTCTATTGATTTAAATAAAATGTATTTTTGTAGATCATTTCAAAATTTAGATATATTGGAGCGGTTCTTCTACCTAAATATCAAGTATCATGGATTGTTTGATTTTACATTTATTATGTAATTTTTTGGATTGAATATGGGGTGTAATGAGAATTCACCAAAATCAATCTGAGGTTTAAAAAAAATAAAAAAGTAGTTAATTGTATTTACCTAAAAAGCCTCACTCTTAAGTAAAGGGAGAACAAAAGAAATTTTTATTATTTGAAAATATGTGGATGAAGAAAATTCATTTATACCTTTGAATCAACGGAATTATTTTTGTGGGGTAATTACTTTATCAAGGCAAAATATTGTTTTTTTTGGCTAGGGATAACTTAGAAAATATATCTGATGGAAAAATTTACGACTTTTTTATAACAGAGAAAATATACTAACAATTAGAATTATATGTACTCATCATTTTTAAGGTTTGGTTTTATATTTTTTGTTTTTTTTCAATCAAAAGTAGTAACGCAAAAGGAGCAAGATATGCTTGAATTAAGTTCAGTTTTTTCAGACCATATGGTGCTCCAGCAAAAAACAAAGGTAGTTTTTTGGGGAAAATCTAAACCCAATGATCCAATAACGGTTACTGGTAGCTGGAGGGAAAATAACTCAGCTTTAGCTGATAACGATGGAAATTGGGAGGTCAAACTTTTAACTCCCTCTGCTGGAGGTCCTTATGAGGTGGAAATTAAGAGTTCACAACAATCAATCAAATATCGAGATGTTTTAATTGGAGAAGTTTGGCTTGCATCTGGGCAATCAAATATGGGAATGACTTTAAATCCGTCTGATGATTACATCGAAAATCAGGAAGATGAAATTTCAGATGCATTATACAATGATATTAGATTTTTTAGTGTTTTAGAGGATCTTACAGGTGAAAGCCTTGAAAAACAAAAGTGGGTGATAACCAATCCAGAAAATGCGAAAAAGTTTAGTGCAGCTGCTTATTTTTTCTCCAGAGAATTACACCAAAAATTAAAGATTCCAATTGGTATAATAAGTTCAAGTTGGGGAGGAACTAATGTCAAGTCTTGGATTAGTAATAAAACTTTAAAAAAACTTAAGTCAACTAAACATATCGTTCCAAAAAATATTGATGAGGATTTATTAAAAATTGAGAGATTAAATTATAACGACTCGATAGCGGAGCTTAATAAAAAACAACTAAAAATTGAAACATATAATTTACCAAAACCCTATTTTCTTTGGAATGAGAAAATTGTTTGGAATATTGATTTATGGCGGAAATTTAAGGATGATTGGATTGATTTAGACCTCAATGATATTGATTATAAGAAATTAGATTTCGATGATTCTGATTGGAATTATATTCCAAAATCAATCAACTTTTATGAATCAAAAATTTCAGATGGAATGCTTAATTATGTGTTCCAATCTGACAGGTCATCCCTTTCAAGCGGAGTCATTTGGTTACGGGCGAAAATTTTTATTAAGGATATCAATGATGATTATACACTGAATATTGAGGGTGGAATAGACCATATTGATCAAACATTTTTTAACGAAAAATTAATAGGGAATACTTTTTCTGTAGATGGGGAAAGGAATTACAAAATACCCCAGAGTATTCTTAGAAGTGGGGAGAACTTAGTTGCTATGAGAATTATAAATCTTTCAGGTGACGGGGGACCGAAAAGTCCAATTATCATTAAAAATAAAGATACCACGTTTACTATAAATTTTTCAAATACTAAAATTAAGCATCATGCTTTTATTACTAATGGAAGTTCTGTTTTAGCTCATAATTATTCTTTTAAAGATCTGACAACAAATTATAAAGAAATTGAAGAGAGTATTCACCGAGGATATGTAATCAACTCACCCAATGGAAATTCAATTTGTTTCGAAAAAATGCTAAAACCTTTAATCCCTTTTACCGTTAAAGGAATTATTTGGTATCAAGGTGAAGCAAATGTTTCTGAGCATGAGGAATATTATGAGCAATTTTCGGGAATGATTGCTGATTGGAGAAACCACTGGGGATACGACTTTCCTTTCTATTATGCTCAAATTGCTCCATATATTTATACTAAAAATGAGCCTTCATATGAGTTAAGGGATGTTCAAAGATTAGCTTTAAAAACAACTTATAATACAGGAATGGCTATTTTGATGGACATTGGTAAGGAAAATAATATTCATCCTCCGAATAAGCAAGATGTTGGAAAAAGATTGTCTTTATTGGCTTTAAAAAGGGATTATGGATTTGATTTGGTTGACTCAGGTCCACTGTACTCTAAACATAACTTAAAAAATGATACAATTGAAGTTATATTTGATTATGTAGGATCTGGATTAACATCTAAAGGAGAATTGGTAGGTTTTGAAATAGCAGGGGAGGGGGATCAATTTTTCCCAGCAAAAGCTGAAATTTTTGATAACAAAATATATGTTTTTTCTGAAAAGGTTAAAAAACCAAAAAATGTTAGATATGGGTGGAGAAACTATTTCGATGCTACTTTATTCAATATCGAAGGACTTCCAGCCTCCTCTTTCAATTCATTAAATAAAGGTTTTTAATAAAAAAAACTATTTGATATGAAAAAGCCGAGGTTATCTACTGCGCAAATATGGAATATGAGTATGGGATTTTTGGGTATTCAATTTGGGTTTGCACTTCAAAATGCGAATGCAAGTAGGATTTTACAAAACTTTGGTGCTGATATTGAAAGTTTGTCATGGTTTTGGCTTGCGGCCCCAATTACAGGTCTGATTGTTCAGCCAATAATAGGTCATTACAGTGATCAAACCTGGACAAGGTATGGTCGGAGGAAACCTTTCTTTTTGACCGGTGCATTGCTTGCGGCCGTTGCCTTGTGTATTATGCCTAATGCAGGAGTTTTAGCAGTAGCCTTATCACCCATTATAATCGGTGCAGGTATGTTAATGATTATGGATGCTTCATTTAATGTTGCGATGGAACCTTTTCGGGCACTGGTAGGCGATATGTTACCAGAAGATCAAAATACCGCTGGGTTTTCTGCACAAGCCACACTTATTGGTATAGGTGCGGTATTAGGCTCTTGGTTGCCTTACATTTTGGCTAACTTTTTTAATGTTTCACAGTCAACATTACCGGGAGAGGTACCTGACAATGTTATTTACAGTTTTTATTTTGGAGCGATGGTATTACTTGGCTCCATTTTGTGGACGGTTATGAAGACCAAAGAATATAGTCCTACTGAGCTTCAGTCTTTTAGTTCTCGAGAAGTTGTAAAAACAAACAAGGGTCTAATTAATATTTTGATCAGTTTTAAAAAAATGCCTCAAACGATGAAACAGCTCGGTTGGGTACAATTTTTTAGTTGGTTTGGTTTATTTTGTATGTGGGTCTATTCAACTCCCGCCATTGCACAACACATCTATGGTTCGGACCTAAATGACAGTAGCTCGCCAATTTTTAATGAGGCAGGTAATTGGGTAGGCATAATCTTTGGGATCTACAATGCAGTTTCTGCTGGTTTTGCATTGTTACTTCCTACAATAGCTAAAAAGATTGGGAAAAAGCAAACGCACAGTCTGTCTTTAACCGCTGGTGGACTCGGATTATTGTCCATATATTTTGTTCAAGATCCGCTTATGTTAATGCTCTCCATGGCCTTTGTAGGAATGGCTTGGGCGAGTATTTTATCTATGCCTTATGCCCTTTTAGCAGGAACCATACCTCTAAGTAAAATGGGAATTTACATGGGGATATTTAACTTCTTCATCGTAGTTCCTCAAATCGTTAGTGGTATAATTGGTGGACCTATCGTAAAAAATCTATTTGATTCACAGGCAATATTTGCTTTGATTATGGGGGGAGTATCACTGATGATAGCTGCTGTCTGTGCTATGTTTGTAGTGGAAAAAAAGAATAATTAAGCATGAAAGCTCTATTGTATTCAATTTCTTTAAACTCTATGGTAATCTGGCTTCCAATTTTTAATTTCTTTTTTAATTTCCTTCCGAGTAAGATTTTCCTTTAACGTTTTATCAATAAGAGCTAAAAACTCATTATCTGGAGCAAAGCGAAGGGCTACAATTTGAGAAATTCTAAGATTGGGTGGCAATAGTTTACCTGTAAGTACATAATGCCTAAGATTCTCCTCAGCTCTGATAGCTCGATCTTGTGCCTTCAAAGGAAATACCCTAAGATACCACATAATTACAGTTAAAATAATAGAAATCAGTATGAGTAGGGTGGCGGGATAATAAATTGTATTAGCATCCCCTTGTAGCAAATAATTTATACTTCCGCCGGCTAGTCCGAGTATACCAATAGATAAAAGCCCATGAAATCCTTTCAAAAAGATAACATGATTTTTGAAATTTTGTTTCTGTTTCATATTCATTAACTCTGCGCAATTTTAAATATCTTCATCTAAGAAAATTAATTATTATCACTTAATCTGAAATGAAGATAGGTATTTTTCAAATTGTTTCATAACATATAAATGGACTTTAGCCTGGGTATATTTATAGATGATCCAAGGTAATCGAGGAACAAAATCATGAATGGCTGTAATAATGTATTCACCTCCTAAAATAGATCTAAATTCTAACCAACCGGTATTACTTCTTTTGGACAAAAGGCCACCGGTGATATAAAAGAGCTGTCTATTTTTATCGCTTCTGTTTTCGATAAATTCTAGTTGTAATAGCGGAATGCCTAGAAGTGTAAATTTTAAAATTTTTTCATTCTCTTTAAAATCAATAATTTTTCCAAACATCTCACTTAACCAGATAGGGTATTGTTTCGCTGCCCAAAGAGATGTTTTTCGCCCTGGATTGGTAATTCTTTGAACACTTCTTACCGTATTTTTATCTTTCACAGGGGCAATTCCTTTAGGTATTTTTGGAATTATTACTGATGGATCAAGCGCTCTTTTGATGGTTTCGGATAGGGTATATTTTGGGAAAATTGATAGAATATCTTGCTTTTTCAACGTCATGTCGTGTCTAAGACTTTCTATTAAGGGAGAGACAAAATTATGGCTAGATCCGCTAAATAAACTAACCCACAATTTGGACATACCTAATGAGAAAAATGGAACAGAAAATATCAATCTTTTTTTCTTCATTTCTTTGGCGGTTAATTTAAGTAGGTCCATGTATTGGACGATTTGTTTACCTCCTATTTCCAGTGGTAGGCCGTATAAGTTCGAATTACCTAGAGTATGATCAATGCACGCTAGGGTTACCCTTAAATCAACAGGCTGATTTTTAGATTTTGTCCAGCTTGGGCATGCCATAACGGGCAAGTTTTTTACTAATTTTTTAATAATGTTAAATGAAGATCCTCCAGGTCCAATGATGATGCCTGCACGAATGGGAGTAATTGGGGTCTTTCGAGAACCTAATACTCGTTCTACTTCATGCCTGGATCTCAAATGTTTTGAAATATTCAAGCGATCTTTTGGGAGAATACCTCCTACATATACAATGTGAGAGAGTGAGCACGCTTCAGCTGCTCTGGAGAAATTATCAGCGAGTAATAAATCGGTATCTTCAAAATTACTCTGATTAAGTCGTGTTGAAGGTTGCATAGAATGAACTAAATATAGGGCATAATCAATATCCTTTAAGGCTTCCATACTGCTGGATATCGAAAATAGATCTACAGTTCTCCATTCAATACTTGAATTTGAAGGAGCTATTTTTTTCCGTGAAAGGGCAATAATTTGATAGTCGTTTTTATAAGTTTCAATGAACCATCTACCAATAAATCCCGAAGCACCTGCAATGGCTAATTTCTTTTTTTGCTTCAATTGTTGCGATCGTTTAAATAAAATTACAAAGTTTTCAATCCGTTGGCCTCATAAAACATTTTTTTTAGCAAATTAGTTGTAAGAACTTCATAGAAGATGTTTTTAAATTGAATTTAGTGAGAAGGTTTTTTGATATTATATTATTTCCTCTTTTGAATTATTTGTAAGTTTCAAAAAAGAGAAGTTATGATTGTCAACTCAAAGCAAAGAAAAATGTCAAAATGGTTAAATTTTTTTTATATTTAAAATGTCGAGTAGCATCGACCGATTAAATTCTTTGCTCAGCAGTATATTTTTAGAATTATTTGTTACTTTACTAAAATTTAACGCTTTATGGACGAACTATTGTGAATTTTAATAAAGAGCTTCAATTAAAAGAATTATAAAAATTAAATCTATTTTTTATGCCAAAATGTGTTGCTTTCGGTGCCAAGTTAAAGTGTTCTTTCGGAAATAAGCCGGTTGATATGATGGTGCTACCTCTTAATAAAACCATTACAGCTATGTTTAAACCTTTAGCGAACAAGATGGATTTTATTCCCGCTCTAAATGTGCCTTCTTTTGGATTATGCCTGTCTCCTGCAAATCCATTGAATTGGAAAATGGCCGGACCTGTTCCTGTATTTGTCCCCTCTACGTGCATTCCTGTTCCCGTTTCACCATGGAGTCCCGTCGCCAAAAAAACAAAAATAGGAGGTCAGCCAGCTATGCTGGAAACGAGTAAAACAACTTGTGCTTTTGCAGGATCAATTAAAGTGGATGATCCAGGTCAAACCACCGTTGAAGCTAATTAGTCTTTCTGCTTCATCTAACTTTTTCAATTATCAAAACGTATATTAAATATTTTGTTTAATTCAATGTTTAAAAGATTTTTATTGGAGTTTTTTACGAGATTAAAAAAATACATACTTCATCTCAGGATAATTTACACGTTCACAATTAAAAAAAACGTTATGAACACAATGCTTACGATTATTAATGGCTAGAAATTACTTTTTGTCACTTTTACTGCTTAGTTTCTCTAGTCAAATTTCAGCGCAATGGCGTCCTGATCAAATCGAGATCATACGAGATCAGTGGGGGGTGCCACATATTTACGCACCAACAGACGCTCAGGTATCCTATGGCTTGGCCTGGGCACACGCTGAAGATGATTTTGAAACCATCCAATCCACTATACTTGCCGCCAAGAGCATGTTAGGCCTATATTTAGGAAAGGAAGGTGCCGTTGTAGACTACGTTGTTCACTTGCTTCGTGCTAAAGAGATCGTTGAAAAAAATTTACCTAAAGTATCTCCAAAATTTTTGAAATTAGTTAGAGGTTATTTGGCTGGTTTGAATGCTTATGCAGCTGAAAATCCAAAAGAAGTCTTGATAAAAAAAGCTTTTCCCATTACTGTTGAAGATGCATTTCAGGCTTATGTTCTACAACTTGCAATCATGGATGGGGCAGATGGAGTAATTTCTAATTTATTTAACGGGAACATCGACTATTCAGCGCCTGTTGGAATTGGATCGAATGCGCTTGTGTTTAATCGAAATAAGACTAACAGTGATCATGTGATGTTGGCTGTAAATTCCCATCAGCCTTTAGAAGGTCCTGCATCTTGGTATGAAGCTCATTTGGTAAGTGATGAGGGATGGAATATGATGGGTGGCCTATTTCCGGGAGGGCCTGTAGTTTTTCATGGAACAAATGAACATCTAGGTTGGGCTCATACGGTAAATCATCCGGATAAAATTGACCTATTTCGACTTGAAATAGACACTGATGATGAAAATCGGTACCGCATAGATGATCAATGGTATAATCTAGAGGAGATCCGTGTTCCCTTGTATGTTAAAACTATTTTTGGATTGAAAATTAGAATAAAGAAATCGACTTTTTATTCTAAATATGGACCGGTTATAAAAAATGATAAAGGTGCTTTTGCATTTAAAATGGCTGTTTTTGATGAAATAAGGGCTATTGAACAATGGTACAACATGAATAAAGCTCAAAATTTAACTCAGTTTAAGAGGGCTTTAGCACAGGTAGCAATTCCTAGTTTTAATATTTTGTATGCAGATAAATATGATAGCATATATTACATTAGTAATGGTAGGTTACCTTTACGAAATTCTAACTTTGATTGGGAAAAAGTTGTACCTGGCAATACCAAACTAACGTTAAGCAACGAATATCATGATTTTGAGGATTTGCCTCAGTTAACCAATCCCAATGCTGGATATTTATTCAACATGAATAATTCTCCTTTTAATGCTACGAATTCGGTAGATAATTTGAGTTTTCATGATTTTGATTCTACCATGGGTTATCGACTCCATGAAAATAACAGAAGCATCAGGTTTATGACTCTAATAGATCAGTATAAAGAAGTTAGTTGGTCGGATTTTTTAAAAATTAAATATGATGTTACGTTACCAGATTCATTACAATACAATATTAACGTGAATTTATTATTCACAATGAATCCCGAGATCGCAGGTCCGGCTGCTGAAACAGTACGGATTTTACAAAAATGGAATCGACGTGCAGAGCTCATTGATGTGGGCCCCGCTCATTTCAATGAATTTTATACTCATTTGATGGGGAAAAGAAAAATAATAAATGTGGCATTGGTACAACCTGCTGAGATGATAGAATCTCTTCACTATGCACACAATTATTTACTTGAAAAATTTGGTAAAATTGAAGTAACCTTGGGAGAATATCAGTATTTGGTTCGAGGTAATAAAGCTTTGCCTATGAGAGGTTTAGGAGATGTTTTAGCAGCCATGTATAGCAAGCCATATAAAGAGGGCAAAGTAAAGGGAGTCGCGGGGGAGTCATATATAATGCTGGTTCGTTATCCAAGCACGGGTCTTCCGATCATCGAGACTGTTCATAATTATGGCTCTTCGAATCGACCCGGGAGTCCTCATTATAACGATCAAATGGAAATGTTTGTTGAGCAAAAACGTAAATCAATGACCTTAGATATTAATATTGTCCGTCAAAATGCTGAAAGAATTTACCATCCTAAATAGTATAATTAATCTGTAAAAGCTAATTGTTGTGTATCTTCATTTTATCCATTACTTTTTCGATTTTATTGACGCATTGGATGTTTTAAAATTTTAACAAGAGTCGATGTAAAACCAAGAACTTTTTTTTCACGAAATAGTAATGCTTCTATTGATTCATTATCGTTTCAACAAAATCAATAAAAGTTTCGGTGAATTAAACAATCTCAACTTTTGTTAAAAATAATGTGTGTCAATGTTATTTTTATGAAAAATCTTTTTCAACGTATATCACTTCTGGCTTTTGTTTTTATTTCTGCTTGTAGTGCTGAATTGTCTGAACAAGAAACAACGCCTATTAAGGTGGTGAGAGAAGATTCAGCCAGCAGTTTTTTAAAAGCACAAAGAATACTCGCTGATATACCTATTCAGGTGGCGGAAGGTCTAAATATTGATCTTTGGGCATCGGAAACTTTAGCACCTGATCCTATTGCCATGTCCATCGATGATTGGGGAAGTATTTATTTAACAAGAACTAATAGACAAAAAAATTCAGAGTTTGATATCAGAGGTCATGAGGATTGGATGACTAGATCCATTGCCTTGAAAACTGTAGAGGAAAGAAGAGGTTTACTTAGAGAAATATTTGCTACTGAAAAAAGTGAGCAAAACAGTTGGCTTAAAGATCTCAATGCCGACGGTATTCATGATTGGAGAGACTTGACAGTAGAGAGGGATGAGGTTTGGAAATTGCAAGATCTTAATGAAGATGGTATGGCAGAAATATCCACTCGAGTTCTAAATGATTTTGATAATGAGATCACCGATGTAGCTGGAGCTCTTTTAGTACGGAAGGAAGATATGTTTGTCGGGATTGGCCCTGATATGTGGCGTCTAAAGGATATAGATAAAGATGGGTATTATGAGAGTAAAGAATCTATCAATACTGGATTTGCAGTTCATATTGGTTTTAGTGGGCATGGTATGTCGGGTGCTATTGAAGGTCCTGATGGTAAAATTTATTGGGGAATTGGCGATATTGGAGCCAATCTTACTGATAAAACAGGGAAGAATTATTTTTATCCGAATCAAGGTGTTTTGGTGCGATCTAATCCTGACGGATCGGACTTTGAGGTCTTTGCTGCAGGATTGAGAAATACACATGAATTTGCTTTTGACGAATATGGAAATATTATTGGTCAAGACAATGATGGTGATCATAAAGGTGAAAGTGAAAGGTTAATTCATATCGTAGAGGGATCAGATTCAGGTTGGAGAACTAACTGGCAGTTTGGTAAGTATACAGATCCTAAAAATAACGGTTATAATGTTTGGATGGACGAAGTTATGTTCAAGCCTCGTTGGGGGGGCCAAGCTGCGTATATTCTACCACCATTGATGAACTATCACAATGGCCCTACGGGCTTTATTTATAATCCCGGTACGGGCTTAGGTAAAAAATGGCAAAATCATTTTTTTGTAAGTGAATTCGTAGGTGAACCCTCTGGATCTCATATTTGGGGATTTACCTTGAAGCGTAAAGGTTTTTCATTTGAGTTAGATAGAGAAATAGATGTAATGGGTGGATTACTCCCCACAGGTATTCGGTTTGGCCCTGACGGTGCTTTATATTTTGCAGATTGGATCAATGGTTGGGGTACTAAAAACTTGGGTCGTGTTTGGAGAATAGATGTTTCTGACG
>PYIJ01088417.1_pt1 | contig 22517 bp, 27 predicted proteins | sample 3578051 | NCBI WGS metagenome assembly PYIJ01 (sample SAMN08408021, study PRJNA431606) | Marine metagenome isolate SA_KN192-05_S13_5m, whole genome shotgun... | biome: marine; feature: oceanic pelagic zone; material: water; isolation source: surface water sample, 0.2-0.8 um fraction ... | reverse complement strand
TCCCCTATCATTCAGACTGGTTATAGGCAACACATACATCTCTTGTTGTCCTGCTTCTCCAATTAGCATTTTCCAATCCAGAGGCATCTTTATCTTGTGAGGGCCTATTTCCAACACTGCCGCCGGAGCATTGAAGCTTTCTAAAAATATTAAAGGCACATAGAAGAAATCCGGATTCTCCGGATCGGAATTGTCCAGGACAGCAAATCTTAGTTTCTCATCAACCCATTCGGGTATCTTCTCTAGTTTGTATGTTCTGTTATCAAGTGTAAGAATTTTCATAATTTATTTTTTCTATATTATACGGGTAATTGGCCTCTTTGTAAAACTTTTTCCTTGCACCGAGATGTCTTTTAGCAAATTTGCAACTGCTGGTAATGTCCCATATCTGCACACTATCCTTGTCCTCCGCTTTCCTTATACCCCTGCCTATGCTCTGGATGACACGAACAAAAGACTTGCCTGGTTCTATAAGAACAAGATTAAAAATACGAGGTATATTAATGCCAACAGCGGCAACTCCATATGTGGCAATAATAACTTTATTTGTTGAAGTAGATATTTCATCGTACTGTTCCTTTCTATCCATGTTTTTGGTTGATCCTGACACAAACACCGAACCAGGAATTTTTTCCTCCAACAGCTCACCTGCGGAGATTCTATCAACAAGTATCAATGTGTTTCCTGATGTTGCAATATCTTTGATTGTGTTTGCCACCCAGGTCATTCTTGTTCCATCTGTGGTAAGCCATTTCAGCTCTTCGCCGTATGTTTTGAACTGTGGGTGATCTTGTGTTTGCAGAACATTAACATGGCAGTTTGCCAGTACGCCCTTGTCTTGCAGTGTGCTGGCCTGTATCCTATTAGCAACTTCGCCGATACTGCACTTGAGTCCCATGAATTCATAATCTGCCTTTGGAACGGTGCCAGTAAGTCCCCACCTGATGCCACAGTGTGCAAATGGGCCAGTCAGTAATCTTTTTAAGACATCTGCTTTTGCCATATGCACTTCGTCTATGATCACAGTCTGTATGCCATCACAAAATTCTTTGAACTCGGTACTGTGTTCATTTTTTGCCTTTTTCTCCAACACATTAAGACTTTGCCAAGTTGCTATTGTATTGTACCTTCCAACTTCTTTTCTATCACCATAGTATACGCCTGTGTCTAAGTTACAAGCTATAAAGTCTTCTTCGGTTTGTGTTACTAGACTTTTGTTTGGAACTATTGTGATTGTCCTACCGTATGGCTCTACCAGTTGACATAGTGCGGCAGTGATTATTGTCTTGCCGGCACCAGTTGCAATCTCTTGTATGCTTTGTGGATTTTCAATAAACTTGTTAATAGTTTCTACTTGATAATCTCGTAATTCAATTGGTTGTCCTGCACAAGGATGTTTTTCAGGCCAGGTAATGTGTGATAGATATTTTTTATCTACTGCCTGGAATTCATACGTGTGCTTCTCTCGAAGATCTTCAACATCGATGTATACTCCACCCTCGTCTAGTATTGGAATAATTTGATCCACTAGGTTAAGATAGGTTGTGCCTCCCAAACCAAAGAATGAAATCCTACCATCCCACCTGCCTAGTTTTACTGCAGGCAGATGCCTAGCGTATGGTATCTCGTATTTGAATTTGTTTGACAAACGCTTACGCCATTCTAGGCTTAGGTTCTCGAACTTCACGTTTACTTCGTCCTTGATTATTAGTTTACATGAACTCATTGTAATTTAAGATAACTTTCTAATTTTGGTTGCAGAGATTGGAATTCATTACGCTTACTCAGGTAGTCAATCATTTTAATATCATTGTCGGTAGGCCAAACATCCAGATTCAAAACGGGTCTCAACTTTAAAAGTTTAATGATATTCTTATCAAACTTTTTAATCACGTCATCGAAAATTTCTTCAGACTTTTGTGAAACAAGAAATATTTGATTTATTCCGTAGCATTTTAGAAACATTTGTTTGTTTTTTTTTAAAAAAGTATTTACTGCGTCGATCACGTCTTTCAATTGATAATCATCTACACAAATTATAGTTTTATCGCTGATGTGTGGCTGGCATTTTGTTAGATCATTGATAGCGTATTCATATGAATGCTCACCGTCAATGTGTATAAAATCAAAAAACATATCTACACCTAGGTCTTTTTCAGTCAACTTTTTACTGTCTTGGAATAAGATATTCCATTCTTTTGGATAAGGATTGTTATAAATTTCAATGCCCAACGAGTGATTTGAATATTTGTGTAGCAAAGAGAAAGTTAGTCCTTTGTCTACACCTATTTCCAGACTGCGGTCTGGTTTGAATTGTTCTAAAAAATTATCTAAAAATAACCAATCCCATATCAGCTTATTGGGCTTGTCCTTTTCATTTTTATCTAAGTTATTATAATCTAATACTTTCATTCTAAAGTTTTATTATCACACGATCATGCCAATCCCAACTACTTGGCTGATAATCACTATAATACAACTTTTTTGGAAGATTTTCAAGAAGTCTTTTTAGGTTGTCTGTGCCAGTGGCATAATGGCCACCACCCAAAGCTATAAGTGATGCCTTAGGCTTGATTTTACTTTTTATCAAAGCTCTTGGTATTCGATTTCGCACAAATAAGATTTTGGTATTATCACTTATCAATTTAAACTGTTTACTCATTTGATGTAATTCAAAAAGGTTCTGGAAAAATTCTTGAGGCTTATAGTTGTCAACTAACAGAGTCCTGTCATTTTGAAACCTGTCTAAGTCTTTCTTGTAGATAGGTTCCTTTACGTCAAACCCCCACGAACAGTCATTTAGAATATCTATGCCAATGCTTTTAAATGCATTCAACCATTCCCAGAAATTTTGGACGTCTTCTTGCAGGTGTATGTCACCACTTACAGGCATAACCAACGGGAAGGCATCAAGTTCTAACAGTCCCTTGACAACGTCCTTCTTGGAAAATGTTTTAGAGTCAATCCATAGTTTGTGATGATTATTATGGGCCACCTTATGACCGATGATAGTATCTGCTTTGGCATTTATACCTTTTGTGGAAATGAGAAGATTTTTCAAAGCATCCACCTGTTGTAAGGTAGTTTTCTTTTTGATGTCCGAGTCCCAATACTCTTTAAGACTAAGTGGAGCATTGTTTAAAATTATCTCTTCATTTACTAATTTGGCTGTTGGTTTTCGATGTTTAATTTTTTCCTTTTTAATTTGTTCATAATCATTAAGTAGACTATCATCTGCAAATTTGAAGTCATACCTTACAGCGATCAAAGTAAGATAATATGCAGTCACGTCGGTATGTAAAAAAGTCCATTTCTTTTCTTCTCCACTGTATTGGCAGTATCCGGTTGGCATGTCTCGTTTATCTTTCAAGCATCGAATAAGTTGTATTACTTTCTTATGATACGGAAATTTCAATTCTATTTTGTCAATGTTGGATTCATCAGTATATTTCTCAATGCTTTTTTCAAAACTGATCACCCTAAATTCGTCTTCATATTTAGGATTGTCCAATAATTTTTTGATATCCATTCCGTGAGATTGGAATTTGGTCAAGTATCTTTTTAGTATTACCAATGCTAACTTGGCCTGCTTTTCGGTCCATGGGTACTGCGATTCAGCTAATGATCGAACTGTCTGTTGGTCTTTTTGGTGTGGCTTGATTGTTGCAATATTGCCTATCATTGAAGAATTTATCCAGAAATAATCATTATAGGCTAGTATTTTAAGGGCTTCGTTAATAGTTTTTGGTAAATCTGTATGCATATCAGTCATGGTAATTTAGATAATTATTAGTATATTATAGCATAATTGGTAATATAGTCAACCATGAAAAAAACAAAAAGTAAAAAAGTTAACGTACGAAAACAACTAAAAGTGAAGTTGGAAAACACCGCTGTTAGGTATAAGAACAAAGTGGGATTTAAGCCAACAGAACAACAATTGTATCACTGGTTCAATGTCATCAACAGAGGACTGTTTAACAGTAGATTACCAAGAGTACCTTTACATATAAAAAAGTTACACAAGGATTGGGGAAGATGTGTTGCAAACTGGGATAACAGAAAGACACCAAAAGGAAAATTTGACCAGAGAGTTATTCCATATCACATTGACGTTGACTACTATATTGAGTTACATTGTAAGTTCCCGAAATGGAACGATTTCATCGAGACACTTGCACACGAGATGGTGCACTTATATCAAATGACTTGGCTGAAAGATCCTTACTCGAATCACAACTCAAACTTTTTTGCGTGGAGACATAAATTTAAGAATTTCGGCTTAAACCTTACTAGGTGTTAATTCTTTCTCTAGCTGAGCATAATCAATTATACGAGTGTTCCCTAGATCGGTTCCGGTCTGTAGATAATTAAAATATTCGGGCGGATCGTCATGAACAATGGTGTAGTTCACATAAGGTCTCATCTTTATCATGTTTCTGAATTGTTTCAACCAACCATCGAATATATTTTCATCGTGCCTCGGTCCATAATTTGTGGTGTCCTGATATATGTTGTTTAATTTGTCTTTACCGTACTCTCTAAAATCATAACCAATTAGGTAAACGTCTTTATGTCCATGCACACCGGCAGTCCAGAAAGCGGCGTTACCTGATATCCAATGTGGGTTGTTTGGAATTAGGTGTAAGACAGGTGGTCCTCCTTTAGGATGCCTGTTGACCTCTATTGCTGGTGCGTAATGAATACATTTATCATAAACTTTATTTTTGACCATTTCAGAAGTCATTCTTGCGTCAACACTAAAGATAAAGTCTGGTATGAAATCTCTGTACAGAGCGTTACATCCATAAGTTTGTCCTGTCCTTTTAAGTTTGTCGAGATTAAAATTTTTTCTTGATGGACCATTCCCAATACAGTAGGCCTTTCCTTTGGCCTTTGCTTTCACCCTGTCCTCATAGAAAGCGGTCTCTTGTGTTTTCTTTCCTTTACGGATTATGAGATTTGTATTAATAGTTTCGCCTCTGTAGGGCTCCCATTTGATTTCTTTTATTTCGGTCATATATAATTTTCAAGAAGCCTATTCCTAATTCTTGTCCACGGCAGTCCTTTTTCTATCTCATCTGCAAACCATTCGGTATATGATACCTTGTTTACCCATTCTTCCCTGTCGGGCATTCGAGGATTGTTAATATCAGCTAGGCTAACATTGCCTACATCGTGGCAAAGACTGGCCGGTGACACAAATACTGGTATACCATTTATTACCGCCTCCATTGCCGGATTCGAACTATGATTAATCACTGCCCAAGCATCTTTCAATGTGTCCTTGAAATCAGTGTCGTCTATTTTACTAACATCGATCACCGGAGTTTTAAGAGTAACATTTGGATATTTTTTAACATCAAAGCCTACATTATTCCTAGGGTGTGGTCTTATTTGTATTGGCCGATCTGTGTGCTTCCTTATTTGTTGCACCTGTGATTCAAACCAAGTTCGCATGTCTGGCATTCCCTTCCATTGTTCTGATGCTTGATGTTGACCAAGCACAATTATTGTTTCTCCTCTTTGTCGCCACGGTTGCAACGTGTGTCCAAATATAGGCCACCTCTTATCGTCAACTTGTTGGTTAGCAAAGTCTGCTGTTCTATTGACTCCGTTGATTCCAATCTTAAAACTTTTGTTCCGTCTCAGGCCACCGACTTCTAGTACAATTACTGGTTTGTTTGCCTGACGATATCTCTGCCATATTTGTTTATAGTTCTTCATTCTACCAAGCCATAATACACTCCAGATCACAGCTACGTCGGCGTCGCTTTGTCTATTAAGTATAACTTGGTCTCCAGCATTTTGTAAACTTTTTACGAACGCTTTGAATATAGGTTCCGAATTCAAGGGTCCATATTGTGTCCAGACTTCTATTTTCATTTTATATGTTTTTCCAATAGTCGAGATTTTTAATGTCTTGCCCCGCTCCCTTGAAGTCATCTAATTTGCTTTTGCCTGCCGACTTCCTATTACCTTTGAAATGATCCATGTATAGACCTAATTCACTGTTAATGAAAACGTGATGACCTTTTACACCTTTCCAACGTCCTATGTCATTGACTTTGACATTTTTCTCTTTTTGATAAAGTTTTGATAAATGCCATAGAGTGGAACAATCAGTCCAACCATCACGTAATGTAAACACGGTATCGTTTATATACATGTTTTCCCAATCTGTGTTGAAGTTTTGTATCTCTGGGTGCCTTAGATTATAACCAACAAAGCCACACTCCGGATCCTTCCCAGCATCATTTAGATCTGGATTTGTGCGTCCGAGGTAGGTTAACATTGTATCTTGTGGCAGTATTTTTATTAAAAAATTTTTCGGCATAGGCCTAAAAGAATAAGTGTCTGCGTCCAACCAAATTATGTAGTCATACCGAGGGGAAGATTTGATTGCATGTGTAACACAAAATACTTTATTAGAAAATCTAACAGCGTTCCATTGATAAGATCCCTTCCCTGGCATAGGACCAACTCTACGTACACCATTAGGTATCTCTTGGATCTCACCATTAGCAACCGGATCGTCTTTGTGTTTGTTTTTAAATTTTAAGAGTTCTGGCTGTACCTCATGAATGTCTAACCAGTCTACTCTAGGATGTGTAAAACTGTCTTGAGGTTGTGTTTCGTGATACACTGTTACATGAACATCCTCCGGCCAGTGTTGAAGCACACTGTCAACCGCTCTCTTGGCGTATTCCTTCCAGGTACCTGGTTTGTATGATGTAACTACTTTTATCCTCATAATAGAAATATTTAATCTAGTCGACCATGTTGTATTTCTTTATCCAATCATTAACAATCATGGTTGGTATACTTGCCTTGCCAGATTGTTTCCACCAGTGCTGTAACGGCACCGTCCATCCTGTTTTCATTTTGTCAACAATTACATCTGGTAGTAAATGTTTGTATGCAATTTTAGTTAAAAGTTTTGTTTCACTCTTTGTTTCTCCAATCTTCTCGTCACTGTGAATGTCCATACAGTACTGCATAAACTTTTTTGTGGCCAAAGGAAAACGTCCCTCCATACTATAGGCCATTCCGTACTTGTCGTTCCTCATCAAAAATTCTTCAGGCACCTGTGCCACACAATCAAGAGCCATGTATGAACCTATTGGATCATTTGCGTTCCACAAATCGTCAGGATAGCATTTAAGTAATTCACTACGCAAAACTAATTTGTCATATACTTTAATTGGCCTTTTGATACGGTTTATCCATTTGTCTATGACATCTGTCCATGTTGTCAACTTATCTTTTCTAAGTTTCCAATACTTAGGATAGCCACCTAATACCTCATCTCCCATATCTCCAGCCATTGTTACGACAATTCCGTTGTCTGATAATTTTTTATTTGTATAACAATACATTGGAAGACTTGGATTATAAACAGGTTGCTCCATGTAGTATATAGAGTCGTCCCAATATTCTTTGGCTATTTCAGGAGTCACAATAACTTCAGTGTGATTGAAATTGTTAGTGTCTGCCAATATCTTTGCACAGTCGGCATCTTCGTTATGATCACCGTCCTTGGGATGAACATAGTTTGGTTTCATCCTGTTAGTGAAAGTGTTTGCTTCGCCCAACACATTCTTAAGTTCATACGCAACAAGACTAGAATCTAATCCGCCACTCAGAAATACTCCAATCTTCCTTTGTCCGATACTGGCCATCTTTATAGACTGTTTTGCTGTTTGTCTAAATTCTGCAGGGTCGAATTTTTTATTTGAATTAGGCCTAATAAACACTCTCTTTGTGTTTGAAATCTTTTTGTTTGCCATGTCATAAACTATAGTCTCACCGGCCAGTAATTTTTTTATACCTGTGAAAAAAGTATTACGTAATGGATTGATGCCTGTTGTGGTCATGCATCCTACTGCAAGTTTGTCTAGTTTCCTGCTTCCAGGTACAACGTCTAGTAGTCCTTTTATTTCAGATCCAAATACTAGACCACGATCTATCTCTGCGTAATACACAGGCTTTATACCGGCATGATCTCTGCTGATTGTTATTTGTTTTTTATTTGGTTCGTAATAGGCAAAGCCATGCATTGAATCTATCTCATCGAGAAAATCTAGGCCAAATTCATCAAGTCCCCATGCCAATAGTTCTGTGTCGCATCCTGTGATGCCGGCAAACCCTTTGCCTTTGTATTTGCTTTTTAGTTCGTAGTAATTGAAAATTTCCCCATTGTAAACAAGTGTGTTTCCTTTTGGCGTCTTCCATGGTTGTATAGATAATTGCGGCTGTGCCATTATGCTTAACAAGTTATGTCCAAGGGTAACTTGATGATCAGGATCCCACCATATCTTTTGCCCGTCGGGCCCACGGTGTTTACACTTCTGTATAAAATTTTGTATGAACTCAGGGTCGTGAGCTGTTATTCCATATATGCCACACATTACATTCCTAACTTGTCTTTGAATCTTTTGAACACTTTGCCATTCCTGATCTCCTCTTCGCTCCATAACTTGTACCCTATGTCGTGAAGCCATTGGGTCCTGTCAGGTAATTCTGGCGACTCAATTTTTGTCAAGTCTTGATTTGCTACAGGCCAAGAAAGTGCAAGATCTGAGGTATTAAAGGTAGGGATTCCGCGAACGCAGGAATCGACACCGGCAGTAGAATTGTGAGTAACAACAGCATGTAAATTAGTTATTGCTTCTTGAAAATGAAATCTATAATGCTTTTTCTCATCGCCTTTAAAATATTTTTGTCCTATGTATACTTCTACATCTGCTGGAAATTCCTGCAAACGATTTTCAATTGCAACTGTATGATTAGGATGCGGCCTTACAATGAATTTCCTATCTGTAAGAGGCCTTATTTTCCTATAAACTCCATTGAACCATTCTATAGGATCAAGTTCATTCATGCTCCAATTGTCTTTTGGTTGTAGCACAAACATGATCGGATCTTCTTTGCCAGACTCCCTCCATGGTTCCGACCTTATATTGAATCTTTTCACCATGGCCTCCCATCTATCAGGTGGACTGTTATCAGACAAGAAGTCACCGTTGTTCATGGGAGAAAATAAAGAAACACGCCAGTGATGGTTGGGCCCATGCACGTTACCAAAACTAGATAACAGTCCACCATCAAACGTTATTATTTTTATTCCTTTTTTCTTTGCACGTTCTACTAGGTCTCGTCTACGACCTTTTGTGTGATGCATTTGATTGCTACCTCCGTATCCGAACATGCAACCTATTGGCGCTGTTGGTTCCATCTCGTCTTTGGTCCATTCTCCGGTTTTGGTCTCATTCACCATTATCGGCTCGTCGCCGCAGGCTTTTATGCCCTCAGCCATGTACTGTAGAAGATCATAACTTGCTCCCCTACGTCTGTCTTTTACTGTCCTTCTAAATATCTCAACTTTCATCTAGTATTCTCCATGCATATCCATTCTTGATCTCGTCTGCTGTGAATTGTCCATAAGCCATAGAATGATACAAAGGCTCTCTGTCAGCATATTTAGGTGTTTCTATTTTTCTGAAATCTGTTTCCGATATAGGCGCACATGCATTGTGCGTGTCCGTAAAACAAGGAACTCCCCTGGTAGTCGCTTCTAAAGTTATGTTTGAATTATAAGTCACAATGGCATAGGCCTCTTTCCAATCAATTGGCCCACTTGGTTTTGTGCTATCTTTGCCTGTGACCATGTATCCACCGTTTCTGTCATAGCCTATAATAGGATTGTAACCTTTATTTCTCACTATGATAGGCCTATCGGTGTTTGACTTTAGCGTTTCTAATGTTCGATCAAGCCAATCATGCACTCCAAAAAATTCTTTTATGGCATTTGTAGGTGGGCACACAATTATGTTCCTACCACCTTTCTTCCACGGATGGATCGGCCATGGAAATGAATTTTTAAATCGATCATCGGGACGATTCTCTTGCCAACTTTTAAGATGATTGTTTTTGACTATCCTAGTATAAAAAGGAGCGTTTCTCGTCTCCCCCCAGTAAGGTCGATCCATGTAATATAAATCTATTTTGTTTTGCTGAGCCCATCTGTAAACCAGATGTGTGCCACGTAGCACCCCAAACATCACTGCCTTGGTACAGTCCGTCCTGTTTATTATTTCGGTCGGCTGAAGTTTTCTTGAACCTGGCAGACCTTTTACTGCCCAGTCCACATATTTTTCAGTAAGCTTTCTGTTAGTTGCACTAACGTATATCATGGGTGAGTCTCTTTATATCTTCCTTAACCATCAAAGCAACCATGTCTTTGAATTCGGTTTTAGGTTCCCATCCTAATTTTTCTTTTGCTTTGGCATATGAGCCATGTAATGCGTGTACTTCCGCCGGACGTTTGAAACGTGGATCGGATTCAACATATTGTTCCCAATCTTCTATTTCAGCAGTCCTAAAGGCATGGGTCAGTAATTCTCTGATAGAATGTTGTACTCCTGTACATATCACATAGTCACCTGGATCTTTTTGCTGAACCATCGTGTACATGGCCTCGACAAAGTCACCAGCAAATCCCCAATCTCTCTTTGCATCCAGATTACCCAAAGTAAGTTTTTTTGTTAGTCCTAATTTGATTTTAGCAACTCCATCGGTGATCTTTCTCGTTACAAATTCTTTGCCCCTAATAGGTGATTCATGGTTGAAAAGTATTCCATTAGAAGCATGTATGCTATAACTTTCTCGAAAGTTCACAGTCATCCAATAGGCATAAAGTTTTGAAACACCATATGGTGATCGTGGATGGAAAGGAGTATTTTCATCTTGCACTCCCTCTATGTTTGCATTTCCGTACAGTTCGCTTGTACTTGCTTGATAGAACCTTGTCAATGGATTTTGATTTACTATTGCATTTAGGATGTTTAAAACTCCCATGGCATTTACTTCACTGGTCTGTTTGTTTAGTTCCCAGCTGGCACCAACAAAACTTTGTGCGGCTAAGTTATAAAATTCGTTTGGTCTGATTGTCCTGACCAGATGGTTCATGTTGGCGTCGTCTGTGATGTCTCCCGTAATTAGCTCAACATCATTTTCTATTCCAAGATAATTTAAGTTTGTTAAGTTTGGATTGCTGTATCTTTTTACCAGTCCATAAACTTTATAATCTTTTTCTAAAAGGTGCTTGGCGAGGTAAGGGCCATCTTGTCCTGTCATTCCTGTAACAAAAGCAATTTTCTTCATTTAATGTAATTATGGTAGTTTAAGACGGTGGAACTTTTTTCCAGTAATCAATTTTATCAAGCTGTAAAGTAGAATTAGGATTGGCACGGAAATCATTTCTGGCCGAAGTACGTTTACGTTTTCTCTTGCCCTTGAAATGATCGATGTACAATGCTAGTTCACTATTGACAAATACATGGTGTCCCTTGACACCTTTCCAGTAACCTATATCGTTTACCAATATATTTTTTTGTTCTCTGTATATCTTTGACAGATGCCAAAACACATATGAATCATGCCATTCGAGTATTTTAAAGACATCTCCTGTGCTATAAAGTTTTTCCCAATCATTCACAAAATTTTGTATTTCTGGATGAGCAAGATTGTATCCAACAAAGCCACATTCCGGATATACGCCCCCGTCCCCTAGAGTTGGATGTTCTCTGCCGAGGTATGTTAACATAGTTTCTTTTGGTAATAGTCCTGGAAGGAATTTTTTTGGTACAGGCCGAAACGTATAGGTGTCTGCGTCTAGCCAAACAACATAGTCATAGGCGGTGCTGTTACGAACAGCGTTTATAACACAGAAGACCTTATTTGAAAATCGAACGGCGTCCCATAAGAAAGATTCGTTGTTTTTGTCCAAGCCTTCGATCTTGTCTGATCTCCTGACTCCGTTGGGTATTGGTGTGGTTTTTCCATTTGCTACAGGATCATTTTTGTATTTGTTTTTGAATTCAAATAGTTTTGGCTCTGCCTGTATTAGATCAACACACTTTATCCTGCTATGAACATCTTTAGGTTTGGGTTCTTCACAATATAAAACTATATCAACATTGTCGGGAAATTGCTCCGCCATTGAGTGTATTCCCCGCTTTGCAAATGTTTCCCAGGTTCCTGGTTTATAAGATGTAATAATTTTAATTTTCATCAGTCGAGATATTTAAGTAAGTCCGGCACATCTAATTTGAAATCAATTAAGTCACTCAACCTTTTAATGCCTTGTGGTTTTTTGCCATCCTCCAATTCTATTGGCACCGTGTCTGCCAGATACAGTTCATGTTTCAGTCCCAGGTGATGTGAAAGTAGCGGATAAACTTTTTTATGAATCATTTTTCTATCTTGTATTTCAATCACTTTTGTGCCAGGCGCACACCAAAGTAGGTTGACCAATCCTGCTCCGTGAGCCGCAACAATATGGGTTGCCTCGGCGAATGTTTTAATCTGTTCTCTGATTGTCATTGTTTCTAATACCACCGTCTCCCACCCTTTCAGTGCCAGTAATAATTCTTCTGAGTTTGTAAGTCGTCTTGTTTTTGCACCTGGACGCAGTACAACAATCTTCCTGTAAGGTTCTTTTTGATCTCCTGGAATACCTTTGAAGTGCCTTAGCCATGGTGCAAGATGAGGAGTAATGACTCCGTCCTTTGTGTTACTGGCACTAGGAACCAGCAAATGTTTGAACTGCCATGTTTCGTTTTTAGGTATTACAAGTATTTTAATTTCAGGAAACAATTCTTCTACAACCTTTTTAAAATATGTGCTTTCGTTGGCCAACACGTAACAGTATTTTGTAAAATCTGTTGACCATCTTTTTTCCATTAGTCTAAATTTAGATATGACATCGATCCATATGTGCCATGGATTGTTTACACTTTCTTCATCGATAGGCAACCAAACGTATCGATATTTTTCATGAAAGTGTTGAGTCACAGGTGGAAGATTAGCTTGTACCTCGGTGCCCCATTTTTTCCATAGTTTATGCGTCTTTTCCGGCTTGTTCCTACGTTGGTCAGTCAGGCCCCAGATGTAATTTGTGATCAATTTCTGTTGATAGGTTACAAGTAAAGGACAACTATGAACTTTGCAATCATAGAATTCAGCAACAAAGGTTGGTAAACTTGTGAAATTAGGATCTATGTCTTTGTGATAAGGTACAGTGTAGTCGTAACTATTATCGACTGTTTCGAACTTGTCTAAAAAATATTTGATTGAATCTATGTTTTTCATGTTTGCATTTTGTGAATAACTACATTATAATTATACTACTAAAAAACCGCATGAGCAAATTATTATCAAATGGATGTAGTTTCCTGACGCCAAGAAACAAGGACGGAGTAGAAACTTTTACCACAAAAATTTTAGCAGATAGTTATGATCTATCTCTTGTCAATTTAGCTATGGGCGGAAGGGGTAACACTAGGATAAGTTTTTCAACAAAAGTTTGGTGTGAACAGAATAAGGATCAAGATATTTTTGCGGTAATAGGATGGTCTAGTTCTATCAGAAACGATTACGTAACGGATGATGGATGGAAGAAGGGGCGTATTCCAGGAACAGAGCTAACGTGGAGAACTTGGAAGACTCTAGACAACGTTAGTTTCATAAGGAATCATAAAGGATGGGATATTGAAAATAACCTTACCATGAATTTTCTCGATAATGTTTTTAACTTACAAAATTATTTTGAACGTAAACAAATACCTTATGTGATGTATAACTCTTTGCCAAATAATTTTGGCAACGGAACCGAGGACTTTAACACTATTAGAAATGCATTAAATATGAAAAGATTTTTCAGTCCTGAAGTAAGTCAACTAGAATTTGTGTCAGACAAAAATTTAATTGTCAGTCAGAACGATCCACACCCATCTGCAGAAGGACACAGGCAGTGGGCTATACAACTACAAGAATATATAGATGCTAACAATTTACGCACCATTTAATAACAAAAATAGTAAAGCATACGAAGTGTTCGATGGGGTGCAGAAGTCCTGGCCCGAACAAACCAAAATGCTAGATAATCAAACAGCAACTGAACCTGTTCCTAATAGTATGTTTTGGGGATTCGTTGGTAACAATAGGCAAATGGTTAAAAAACTTGAAGCACGTAAACATCAGTTTTGGTTCACAGATACTCCATACTTCGGTAGATTTGACAATAGTAATTTGAAACCTGATAATCATTACTGGCGCATATGTAAAAATAAGATTCATGCATCTTATATTAAAATGTGTAAATCTGATAGATTCGATAAATTCGGAATAAAAATTAAAGCACCTGACTTCAAAGGTAGTTATGTCTTGGTGTGTCCTAGTTCAGCAGGTGTACATGAATATTTGGATAAACCTAACTGGACAAATGACATTGTTGAACAGATTAAAAGATACACCGACAGGCCAATTAAGATTCGACACAAGCCTAGGGGCAGGGGAACGTCCGGGCCAAGCGAGGCTACAGTTCCCCTATCCGAGGACCTTAAGGACGCTTGGGTCTGCGTTACAAGTTGTTCAATCGCGGCTGTGGAAGCACAATGTATGGGCATACCTGTCATATGTGACGAAAAAAGTTTTGCCAAAGATGTTGGCGGACAAGAACTTGCAGATATTGAGAATCCTTATTTTGTTGGGTGTGAGGATTGGCTTTATAGTTTAGCATATCAGCAGTTTACTCCGGAAGAAATAGCTAACGGTAAGGCAGTTGAAATACTAATGGAGAAAGGATTACTTTGATCGAGAAAGTCAACGGCTTTTGGGTTCCCTCGAATGACATTCATATTGAACAATGGAAGTCTGGTAAGCCTTTTACACAAAATAAATGTTTGTTAAAATTTATTGATTACTGTGAAAAAAATAATAAAAAATTTAATCACATTATAGATATAGGTGCATGGGTTGGCACATGGACCATGGCAATGAATAAATTCTGTGGTAGAGTAATTGCGTTTGAACCTGACAAACTTCATTATGAATGTTTGGTTAAGAATGTACCAGATGATGTTGAAACGCACCAACTGGCAATAGGTGCCGAAGAAAAAATGATATCTTTATCAGAAGACGACTTTACACAAAGTAAACGGGTGGTAGGAGAAGGCTCTATTCCAATGATTACTATTGACAGTTTAGGATTAAATGATATAGATCTTATCAAAATTGATGTTGAGGGTTTCGAAATGGAAGTCCTTAAAGGTGCAGAAAAAACTTTAGGTAGTGTTCAATATTTGATGATAGAATTGAACAATGCGACAAAAAAATATGGCAGTAGTAATATCGAGATTGAAAAGCATATCAATTCACTAGGCTACAAAGTTTTAATTAACCATTGGCCTGATAAAGTTTTTTACCGTGCATAAGTTAAATTAAATACTCCAAATGAAAATTTTTATCACAGGTGTTGCAGGATTTTTAGGTTCGCACCTAGCAGATATGATGATATCAGAAGGTCATACTGTCGCTGGTAACGACAACATGATTGGTGGTTACATGGACAATGTTCCACAAAATGTAGAATTTTATCAAGTAGATTGCTGTGATCTTGAAAACATGACAAAGGCTATGAATGGTTGTGACATAGTTTATCATACCGCCGCAACTGCATATGAGGGCCTTTCAGTGTTCTCACCTGTGCTTGTAACAAAAAATATCTTTGAAGCATCAGTTACAACAATCACGGCGGCAATACGTAATAAAGTAAAACGAATTGTATACTGTTCTAGCATGGCAAGATATGGACACCATGATGATATGCCTTATAAAGAAACATATCAATGCCGACCACAGGATCCTTATGGTATCGCAAAGAAGGCCGGAGAAGATGTGCTTAAAAATTTATGTGAAACACACGGAGTTGAATATGTTATCGCTGTTCCACACAACATAGTAGGACCAAGGCAAAAATATGATGATCCGTTTAGAAACGTGATGTCGATCATGTTGAATAGAATGTTACAGGGTAAGCAACCTATAATATATGGAGATGGAGAGCAACAACGCTGTTTTAGTTATATAGATGATTGTTTGTACTGTCTTAACGCATTAGCTTTCCAAGACAATGTAATTGGAGAAGTAATTAACATAGGCCCCGACGAAGAACCGATTACAATCAACGAGTTGGCAGAAGCATGTGCCAATGAAACAGGACTTAATTTAGATCCTATTCATCATAAAGACAGACCTAAAGAAGTCAAACTAGCAGTATGTTCTTCAGACAAAGCAAGAGAGTTATTAGGTTATAAGACAGCAACAAATATGATACAGTCTGTCAAAAAAACAGCGGAGTACATCAGAACTAGAGGCACTAAGAAGTTTCAATATCACTTGCCATTAGAAATTATTAATGATCAGACTCCTGATACCTGGAAGAAAAAATTAATATGATTTCGTTCTGTTGTCCATCAAGAGGCAGGCCCACATTAGCAAAAAGACTGATCGATACCGCTACTAAAACGCAAAAATATCATACAGAATTTTTATTTTATCTAAATGACGACGACGAAACCTTGGAAGAATACAAGGACTTACTAGACGAAAAGTATTACACTGTTGGCCCAAACCAATCTACATGTTACAGTTGGAACTTGATGGCACAGAAAGCATCACACGATATTGTAATGCTGATGGGTGATGATGTGCAAGTCCAAACACGTAACTGGGACGAATTAATCGCAAATGAATTCGATCGGTATGAGGATAAAATTTTAATGGTGGTTCCTAGCGACGGCAGAAACAAGGGGACTGGAAAAACGGGAATAGATGATCCAATGTTATGGCCAGATGAACCATTGCCGGCGGCTCATTTTGCCGTCCATAAGAATTGGATTAATACTTTAGGCTATCTCGCACCTCCTTTTTTTTGGCACTGGCACGTTGACACCTACACTCAGAAAGTTGCAAGAAAATTAAATAGATGTTTATTTTTGCCAACTGTAACATTCAAAGCAAAAAAAATTATCAATGACAATGCAGGAAAACAAATACGTCATAATCTTAATATAAATTTAAGAGATAATTTTGTGTGGGATAAAGTTAGAGATCGACATCTACAAGCAGACATAGACACATTACAGGAAAAAATTAATCAGCCTTTATAAAAACAATGCTTGTTTTCCTTCATTAGGAAGAGGTTAAGGGTTATTCTCTGTTCTGTTTGATCACTTTCGTAACTGTGCCAAGTTGTTCCTTGTTGTCCACAAAATATAAAAGTGCTGTTAGGTTTCCATTCTGCTTCTTTGAAAAATGAATCTTCGCTTTCTTCTGTATACATTTTAGTCCCTACGTTCTTTTCTGGAGTTATGTATGTAACACTGCTCCATATTTTTTCTAGTCCCTCTTGGTGGATATGGAACTTATAAGGCAACGGCGGAGTGACTGATATGTGTGCGTTTACCGCTAGATCTTCAAACCATCTGTGTTTAGGATATTTGTTACACAGCACTTTTGCATTATCTAAAACATTTTTACTGATACTGTGTATCTGATCATAGAATGGTATCCCATATTCGGAGAATTCTTTTGGATGTATATGAACCAGTTTATCTTTGGGCACGTCTAATTTTTGACAAGCATTTCTAAGAACGTTAAATTCTTCAACAGGAAGTGTGTCCTGAATAATCTGATGAGGCCACGGATCATTTAATGTTGTGCTTTCGATACACTTATCAATAAAATATTTTCCAATCATTACATATTTCCTATCTTGTTGATTACAGCCGCCTGCCTAGCTAATAATTTTGACTCCATGGCACTTGTCCAGTATCCCTTGAATCTTCCCCTCGAACAAGTATTGCATATTAGATTCTTCTTGTTTTCTGAAAACTCTTTAGCATATATGATCATATGCTCCTTTTGCAAATTCTTCCAGACTTTTTCTATCCCTAGATCAAACACATTACCATAGTTTGTCTTACCCTCTGCGTCATCGCAACACAACACCGCTTGTCCATCAACTAATATTTCCATTTGCCTTAGCACACGTCCACCACCCATTGCACAACCTTGCATATAAGTTTTTGTGTTGATTTCAGTATTGTAAGGTTTAGTCCAGTCGCCGTCGCCATCACCCATTCTGTTCTCTACCCAGTTTGTTTTTGATTTCACTTTTCCAAGTATAACTTTTTGATACTCGGCTATAGTTTTAGGACTTGCTGTAGCAGATTGATCTTTATGTTTTATTCCAATCCTAATTTTTTCTGAAAGTTTTGGATAATTTTCTTTTACAAAACGTAAACTTTTCAGTGTTTTGTCCTTCTTTATTTTCATGAACTCCCAAAGTTCTTCAGCAGTGTAACCAATAACACTCATGTGTATGTTGCCCAGAAGATGTATATACTTGTTCAATATTTTACATTGTTTTTCAGTAAACGATACACCGTTTGTGCATATTCCAATTTTTATCTTGTACTGATCGCAGAGTTGCATGATATATTCTAAATTTGGTTGAACTAATGGATCACTATACCTCCATGGATTAATTGCACAGGTGTAATCTTTTACTCTGTATTTTTTTATTAGCGAACCGTAGTCATGTAATAGTTTACCTAACTGTTCCTTAGTCATCTGCTTCCCGTGATAGGCTTTGTCTTCACTTAAAGTTGTATATGGACAACAATAACATTTTGCATTGCACAAGTTAATTGGCTCAAAGGCTATTGATGTGGGAAGTGGAATCTCGGTGTACATTATTCTTTTACCATTATGTAATCTTGATTGAAAACTTTATCGATGCCTTTGCAGGTATATCCCCAAGTTTCTAAAAGTTCCTGGGGGTGATAGTTTCCTCTGTTTTGTTCTATTACAATGACCGGACTATATTTCTTGATAGTTTGTTCGGAACCTTTTAGTGCTTTTAATTCATAGCCCTCGATGTCGTATTTTATAAAAGTTATGTTTTCTAATTTAAATGAATCTAATGTTTTAATAGGCACCGCAAAATTGCCACTGTCCTTTATTCTGCCTACTCTGTTGCTTGTTGTGTATGCCGTGCCTTCTTTGTCACCTATGCCACAAACATGATAGCTAAATTTAGTCATATCTATAACATTGTGTTCAAACAGATCTTTCTTGTTTCGGAAATCAAAACAATGTATATGAGTAAAGTAGTTTTCCATCTCTCTTGCAAATCCACCCTCTCTACATCCGATGTCAATACCAATGCCGTGTCCTTTGATGTAAGGTTTAGCTATCTGAAATGTATGGTTCCATCCTTTGATTTTTTTGGGTATTTCTATGTCTGATCCTAATATTCTAAGCATTTTGTTTTACGTAGTCGTTCAACCATTTTTCCAAAGCAGGTCCGTCCAGTGGTTCCGGAGTAAGCCACTCTTGCACTCCTGGAGTGGACGCCCATTTACCACTTGGCATCTGCCATGCATTATGCTTTGGTTCTTCTAGGTGTCTACCTACCATGTATCTCCGTGTGCCAGGACCATATGGCTTGATTTCAGATTGCACCACGATAAGACCTAATTCGTCGATCCACTCAAGCATTCTGGTCTTGTGATTTTTTTTCATAACTGTTAACAGTAGTTATCAGGATTTTTGGTGAAATAAATTAGGAGCTGAAGAGGTTGATTGCTTCCTTCTTCCACTCATCTGAGTAGTCGCAATGTCTATATCCATCGAACCAAGGTCCGCCTTCTGTGTAGTGCAATATCTTTGGTGATCCGTCATCTGGCTCTCGGTACCAACCTACCAGCCAGTTGTAGTGGTGAGGCAAGTCACCAATTTCTGAATCTTCAAGCCAACTGAATCTATGGAGAAATTTAGGTGTTTGCTCGTTAAGAAATTCTGGAGTCAGTATCTTATTCTTCTCATGTTCACAGTTCCAAAGCACCATGCTACTCCAATTTTTTCTTGGGTAAACGGTTTGTACCTGTCCATCCATCTTAGTTGTTTCTTTTGGCGTGTAGTCATGTTTTACACAGACAACTGCTTTACTAGGATCCATATACTTGGTCAACATATGACTAGGTATTTTCCATAAGAAGTCACAGTCACAGAACACTGCCCAGCCTTTGAAATCGTTTAGGTACGGCACAAAAAATCTTGTAAAAGTAAATTCTGTTGAAGCTAGTTTATCTTTTTCACGTGTATAGATTCCTTGGGCTCTCATGTCGTTTTGTTTAAGAGCAACTACTTCGGCAGAAGGATCTCTACGTTTTATCGAGTGTTCACATACCTGGTATGCTATATCTTCCCTTGAATCCCAACCTACGTAAATTTTCATCTTGCTATCATCTCATGTATTTGTTTCCAGTTATTTACACGAACAATTTCTGGATGATTAAAATCTCTGTTGTATGGGTGGTCAATTAATATAGGCTTTAAACCGTAATTGAGCCCTGCTAGTGCGTTCTTTGGCTTGTCCTCTACCCAATACAGGCCTGTATTGTGAAATTCGGATAAGGCAGAGTCTTTATCCATGCCTGTGTCCAGTATAAAATAATTTTTAAATGTGCTTTCACCAAAAAGTTCCTGTAGCCTCTTTTTCCTTACCAGTTGTGCAGGTATATCTGATGTTTGAGATGTTATTGGAATAAATGTCCAACCTTCCACAGCGAGAAGTTTTACCCATGTCTGCGAATCAGGCATAGGCGATTGGTTGGCCATCCAAGCACTTTTATTGAATTCGCGTATCTCTTTCCTTATCTGTTGCACAGTGAGACCAAATCTCTCGGCCATCTCATAGGTGCTTTCCTTGTTCGGTAATAAATTATATGGATATATTCTTTCGTTTTTATCGTTGTAGTATGAACGTTGTAACATCCATTCTGTGAAATGATGTTCCCACTCCAATAGAACGCCGTCAACATCGGTTAAAATAATTCTATTATTTGATGTCGGCATCTTCCATTCCTGCTACTCTCAGTTTAACAATGTTTGTAATTTGCCACTGTTTCTGATCCAGTCCTTTCGTGATACCTAAATATTGGTTCCTTATAAGTGCAAAGTCATTTACAATTTTTGTAAGGTCAACAACATCGTCTTCGCCGTCGACATATTTTTCTGCATCTCGACTTGAAAGTGCTCTGTTATAATTCTCTAAAAATTTTTTGAATGTTTTTGATCTTAGCCTTCTAAGTTCTATATTTAGATATTCTAGTATGGCTTCTAGTTGCTGTAGCTGTCCAAACCTTTCTTCAACTATGCCAGGCAGTGCCGCACTAGCTTTTTCCAAGTTACCATATATTTTGCATTGCTTTTTAGCTTCCTGTAATTCCTTTTCAAAGTATGCCACACAGTTAGGAATCTTGTCTAAACTTCTGCTTACTTCGTTGTACCAATTAATCATCATCGTATGTTTTGTCGTATTCTTCGTCGTCCTCGTCCTGTTCGAATACAGTGTTGATAGCTTCTTCTAATTTAGGATCGTATTCAGCAGACGCTTTTATTTCGTCGATTTCTACGCCAATGTCCTCTAGACTTTTGATAAAATCAATAGCCATATCAAGCCGCTGTCTTTCTGGTACATAATGTATTATTGAATTCCAAAGACGTTCTATGTCTTCGTGCGTGATGTCAATCATTTTTCTTTTTCTTCTTGTTCGGTGGGCATGACTTCTTTGAAGTCAGCCATTATCATATCTAATTTATCACCTGTCCATGCTTTCCTAAATTCTATATGCTCTTTACCTTTGGAATCAATGTATTTCAATCTGTTTCCTGTTTGGACTAACAAGCCTTTTTTCTCGAACAAATCAACTAGTCCACTGTAAGGATCCATGCCTGTGTCATAAGGAATCTTGACTTGCACACCTTCAAATGGTTTAGCATATCTTGTTTTCATAACTTTACACGCGGCTCTTATACCTCTCACGTCGGAAACTTTGTTGCCTTTCTCATCTTCTTTTAGTTTAAGTTTCTTCATTGCCACAACTATGCTTGAAGCGTATATGAAACCTTGTCCACCTGATATCTTGTCGTCCGGATCAAACATGTCCTGTGATGCGTATGTGTGATTTGTTGCAATAAGTCCAACATTCCAACTACCAAACATGTTTACACAGTTTCTAACAAGTGCCGTTAGTGCTTTGGGCTTTCTACCTAAGTCTCCTTTCATTTCGCCTGCCTCGAACTGGTTTACATCTGTTGGTGTCAGCAACATACCCAAACTATCGATAACGAATAAAACCTTAGGTGCTCCTTCTTTGTTGTCGGCATGTTGTTCTTTGTAGCCTTTCATAAACTCTGACACAGTTTTCGCCACGTCGTCGACCATGGACATACTCAGTTTCATTAGCTTGTCCTCTGATGTGTCCACGTTCAATGCTTGTAACCACTGTTCGTCTAGTGCGTTCTCTGTGTCGATCAATATGACAAATATGCCTTGATCCTGTGCATTCTTAATAATGTTGCCTGATGCTATGTAGGATTTACCTGCACCAGACTCACCGGCAAGGACTGTAACCTTGCCTAAGGGGATTCCTTTGTTGAAGTCGCTGGTCATTAGATAGTTCAATGCGTAGTTTCCTGTTGATATCCAATCAGTTGGATCACTAAATCCTATGCCCAGTCCTTGAATTGATTTGGTTATACTCTTTCTAAATTTTGTTGCGTCAAATACTTTCGTCATAATTTTTATCCTTGTAATCTAT
>PYIJ01205427.1_pt1 | contig 22829 bp, 17 predicted proteins | sample 3578051 | NCBI WGS metagenome assembly PYIJ01 (sample SAMN08408021, study PRJNA431606) | Marine metagenome isolate SA_KN192-05_S13_5m, whole genome shotgun... | biome: marine; feature: oceanic pelagic zone; material: water; isolation source: surface water sample, 0.2-0.8 um fraction ... | reverse complement strand
CATCAGGTGCTGTTGAATTAGATGGCGGCAACGTGACAATAAACGAGAGTTCAGCAAGTGTTGACTTCAGAGTAGAATCAAACGGTCACGCTCACGCAATATTCGTTGATGGTTCTGAGGACCACGTTGGTATCAAAACTGCCACTCCGGCATATGATCTAGATTTATCTGGTTCAACTGATGCACTTAGAGTGCCGATAGGTACAACAATACAAAGACCAACTGGTGCAACAGGTATCATAAGATTCAACACAACAACTGGACAATACGAAGGTTGTCAAGATGGTTCAACATTTGTAAACCTAGCGATTGCGGGCGACGCCCCTACTTTTACAAAAGAATCAACTACAGGTGACGGATCAACAACTGCGTTCGCTGGTTTCTTCAGTTCGGCGCCAGCAAGTGCCAACAACGTGTTTGTCTTCATAGACAACGTGTACCAGGAACCAACGGAAAACTACGCAGTATCTGGAACAACAATCACATTTACTTCTGCTCCTCACTCGGGTGCAAGGATATTTGCAATCACAGGTGCTGACAACTCAGCATTGGTGACTGGTGGTGTTGCTAGATCAGAAACAAGTTCTGTAAACTTCACATCCACTGCAACAACGATCATGAGTTTCAACGCCGCAACATACAGAGCGGCAGAGCTGTTCATTAAATTGACAGACACTGCCAACACAGAATACGCGGCAATGAAAGGTGTTGTTGTACACAATGGATCCACTGCATTCATCACTGTGCATGGTATCACTAACACAGGTTCAAGTGACTTGGCGACAATCACTGCGGAACACGATGGCTCCAACACAGTCAATGTCAAAGCAACTAGTACAGGTGGCCAGACAGCGGCAGTAGTACAATACTCGTTGTGTGGAGTGTAAGGCAAAACTAACACCTTAACAATAATTCTATACGCCCTAATGGTAAATACTACTGTTAGGGCGTTTTTTACGACTTAATCTTTTAAAAACAACAATCATGCGGGAGAAATGGAACCATGACAACAAGAAACTTTAGAGTACATAATGGTATATCCGTTGGTGACGTAGTCATTAGCGCATCTACTAACAAAATAACAGGTCTGGCTACATCAGCACCATCAGGAGACGGTGACGTTGTAACCAAGGCGTACAGTGACGCTGGTACGCAGACAATGACCAACAAAACACTCACTTCACCAGTAATCAACACTGGCATAAGTGGATCGGCAATCGTGGACGAAGACAACATGTCTTCTAACAGTGCTACGAAAGTACCAACACAGCAATCAGTAAAAGCATACGTTGATTCTGAGGTAGGTGCGGTATCAACAACTGCAATCACATCAGGTACGACAAACGCAACAGTGAACTCAACATCATTAGTTGTGACTGCAGAAGGAAACACTGAACTTACAGTTACAGACGCTGGTGTAAGGGTACACGGTAACTTGACAGTTGACGGCACAGAAACAATTTTGAACACAACCACACTGTCAGTTGAGGACAACATCGTTGAATTGAACAGGAATATATCTTCGAACTCAGCAACACCTACAATAACTGGTATCAGGGTAAACAGGGGTGCAGGATCAACTGCCACAGAGCAGGCACTGTACTTTGCTTGGGACGAAACATTCGTGGACGATGGCACAACAATACACGGTGGGGCAGGCGGAGCCTGGTCAGCATTCAAGGCACCAAGAGGTGATGAATCAGGTCCGGGAGCCAGCAACTTGGTAGACATCAGGGCCAACGTGGTACACGCTTTATCAACATCGGCACAATACGCGGACGTTGCCGAGCGTTTCGAAGCAGACGCTCCTATGTCAGCAGGTGCAGTGGTAGAAGTAGGTGGCACAGCAGAGATCACTGAATCAACAACAGACCTCTCAGACAAAGTGTTTGGTGTAATCTCAGACATGCCAGCATATGCCATGAACGCCGGTGCAGGTAACAACGAGTCACACCCGTTTGTAGCAATGACAGGAAGAACTCCTGTGAGAGTTACAGGCACGGTAAACAAAGGTGACAGACTGGTTACTTCATCAACAAAAGGTTGTGCTAGAGCAGTGGCAGTAGGTGAGTCAATCACACCATTCAACGTCATTGGTAGAGCATTAGAGGGTTCAACAGACGCAGGTATCAAATTGGTAAACTGTGCAGTGAGAACTAACAACTAATAAATAATTTTACTTTTTAGTAGAACACAAAGGGCGGCTACGGTCGCCCTTTTTTTATGCCCGTATAAATACTAGTACTGCTGTCAGTCGGCAATGATAAAGAGGCTGTGTATGGCGTTTGCTGTACTAACATTATTATAAAGGAGTACCTAATATGGCCATAGGTCGTATATCAGGGTCGGTACTAAAGTCCAATCTGACAAGGAATGGCGTCGACCTTGCATTTGAAACAAACCTACTGTATCTCGATGTAACAAACAGTCGTGTAGGTATTGGTACTTCAGAACCATCAACAGCATTACAAGTAAACGGTACAGTCACAGCAACCAGTGTGACAAGCACCAGCGCGGCAACACTTGCCACAGGAACAACAGTTGGAAACCTTACACTTGCTAATGGATCAATTACAGACTCCAGCGGTGCCATAAGTTTTGGCAATGAGAACTTGACCACTACAGGCACGTTGACTGCTTCTGGTATCACTTTTCCTTCATCGGACGGTAGTAATGGACAGGTGCTTACCACGGACGGATCTGGCACATTAACATTTTCAGAATCATCTGGTGGTGGTGGTGGGAACAACACTGCGATAAAGCAGAAAAATTATTACAAATTAGACACAACATCAGCAGTCATAGACGAATTTGATATCAACGAATACCGAGGCGCAATCTATGACATCACCATGGAAGACCAGGACAACGGATTTGTGGGTCATATCAAAGTCTCAATAGTGCATGATGGAACTACACCATATGTTGCTGAATACAACGTCAATGAGGATTCTACAAGAATAGCAGATTTCACTGTGGCCATATCTGGAGACATGTTACAATTATCAGCGGCCACAAACAGTTCAAGCAACACTAATCTAAGAATCTACAGGATCGCTTTGGGAGACCATCATGAAACTGTGGCAAACACAAACTCCAAAATAATTGTAACATCGACAAACATAGGATCCAGCGCAACCACACTTGATCAGTTCACAAAGACAGACATCCGTGGTGCCAAGTACGTTATATTAATCAAGGACGACACAGCCGGTGACTATCAAATATCGGAAACAAGTGTTGTGCATGACGGCACGACTGTGTATCATGATGACTTTGCTTTAGTTTCTAGCAGGGGCACACCACTGCACACAATCAGTGCCGCTATTTCAGGGTCAACGGTTACTTTGAGTACTGCGTCAGGCGGAAACACAACAGGTACAGCAATATTGTACAGACAAGATCTTGGATCAAAAACAAAATTTGGCACGTTCGACAATGTGTTTTATGGACTCAAAGGCGACATAGATTCAACCGTGGAAACAGTGGACACCTTCGACGCCTTTGAATTCAAGTCAGCAAGATATTTCATAACCATGGAATCAGGGTCAGAATATCAGAATTCTGAGGTCACACTAACAGTCAATAATGCAGGAAGTGATGCAACAATATCTGAGAGTTTTGTAATATCAGGCAACAACCAATTGGCCGCGTTCACAGCCGACGTGTCCAGTGGTAAGGCAAGACTTAGAGCAAGTTGTAATCCTAACACAAAAATATTTTTCGCAAGGTTATCCATTGAGGCAAAAAATATCTACAGGGCAAGTGGACAGACTTCTGATAATCTTTACATAACGCATAACAATTTAAAACTTGAACCAGGCGCATTGACACTGCCTAAGGGTACCACAGCAGAGAGACCTAGTGCCAATTTTGTTGGTATGATAAGATACAACACAACAACCGATACCTACGAGAGATATGACACATCAGGTTGGGTGAACATTGCAACACAGGCCTCTGTGTCAGAATCGTCAGACACCAGCTCAGGTGAGGCAACGTCGATAGGTACAAGTGCAAAAAACATTGACACTTTTACGACATCAACCTTTGATAGTGCATTTTACCTTGCTGTCATGCGAGATGAAATAAATGATGAATTGGCCACTGCAAACATAAGTTTGGTGCACAACGATTCAGATGCTTTTGTGGCCGCGGGTGGAATAGCAAGATCAGGCACCAACGAACACATCAACTTTACAGCAGATGTAAACTCAGGCAGTGTAAGATTGCGAGGCACAGGAACTGCGGCTGTAAACTCCATAAAATTCTTCAGGATTGGACTGGGAGATAACACAAGTGCCGCTAGTTCAGGCAACACTGCAACAGTGATCAACACCGACGTGGACAGCACAACTGAGAATCTTGATACCTTTGCAAAAGGCACATACAGGGGTGCCAAGTATTACATAAGTGCCAACACAACAGGTAAGACAGAACTACAAAATTTAGAATGCTTGGTTGTTCATAACGGTACAGATGCATTTATCACAAGTTACGCAAGTAATTTCACAGGCAACAATGAACTAATAAGTGTAACTGCAGACATCAATGGGGATGATGTTAGGTTAAGGGCGACTGCCAATGAACCAAACACGTCAGTTAAGATGTACAGGGTGTTGCTTGGTGATGCAGAATCAGACGCATCCAGTGATAATACTAAGACTGTTGGACAGACAACCACGTCAAGCAGTGCAACCGCCATGGACACGTTCACCACAGACAGTGCCAACGGTGCTATGTATGTGGTAGTTGGTAACAGCAGTTCAGAAACTGCGGCAAGTATTTCAGAAGTGTTTGTTGTAACTGACGGAACTGATGCCTATGTTGCCACGGGACCACAGGTTTCAACCAAAGGAACAAGCCAACTTACATTCACAGCGGCTCTATCTGGAACAACTGTCACGGTATCATCTGCAAGTACAAGTGGAGCAAGTACCACAGTCAACGCATACAGAGTAAACTTATTAAGATCACTTGCTGGTGCTAGTACAGACATTACTGTGTTAACAAATACAGCACAAACAATAAGCGGGGATAAAACATTTACAGACGGCACAGAAATAAAACTTGGTACAGATGCAGATGCTAACATCAAGCACACAGGCACTAATCTAAACATACAAGAAACTACAGGTGATATTAACATTAGAACCTATGCTGACAACAAGGATGTTGTGATTGCCTCTGATGACAGCAGTGGCGGCCTTGCCAACTACATCATTGCAGATGGTTCAACAGGCGCAGTGAAATTACACCATTATGGTACCGAAGTGTTCGCAACGACAAGCACAGGTGTGGCAATTACAAACACATCCACAAGTGATGCCTTACTGGTTACTTCAACAGAGGATTCAAGTAGTGCAGGTCCAGTGATAGCACTCAAAAGAAACAGTAGTAGTCCAGCCGATGCAGACTACATGGGACAGATAAAATTCCTTGGGGAGAATGATGCGGACCAAGAAATTACTTACGCAAAGATCACAGGAAAAATATTAGATGCCTCTGATGGAACTGAAGATGGTATAATAGAATTTGCACATAAAAAAGCAGGATCAAACACTATCACTGCCAGATTTAGATCTGACTCTTTTCAGTTATTAAATGACACAACACTAGTTGTTAGAAACATAACATATCCACTGGCAGATGGAACCAACGGACAGGTATTAAAGACAGACGGCTCTGGAAACTTATCTTTCACAGATTTGAGTTCAGGCGCGGCTGGATCCAATCAACAGGTCCAGTTCAACAATAGTGGAGCGTTGGGAGGATCATCTAACCTTACATTTGATGGTACAACGCTTACTGCGAATACTTTAAGAGTCACAGGAAACATCACTGTTGATGGCACAGAAACAATTTTGAACACAACCACACTGTCGGTGGAAGACAACATCATCGAATTGAACAGGAATGTATCGTCAAACTCAGGCACTCCTACAATCTCTGGTATAAGGGTAAACAGAGGAGAGGGTTCAACTGCCACCGAACAAGCACTATACTTTGCGTGGGATGAAACGTTCGTGGATGATGGTACATCAATACACGGTCAGGCAGGCGGAGCCTGGACGGCATTCAAGGCACCAAGAGGCGACGAATCCGGACCGGGAGAGAGCAACCTGGTTGACATCAGGGCAAATGTGGTACACGCATTGTCAACTTCGGCTCAATACGCTGACTTGGCTGAGAAATATGAAAATGACAAAGAGTATCCTGTTGGAACTGTGATGATGGTTGGTGGTGAGAAAGAGACAACCGAGTGGAAAGATGGAAATGTTTGCATAGGAGTAATCAGTGATAAACCAGCCTACCTAATGAATAAATCTGCTAACGGACAGGCACACGCAATAAGAGGTAAAGTACCTGTGAGATGTATAGGAGTGGTGCTTAAAGGAAGCAAAATATATGGCTATGGCGACGGCACAGCAAGTATACAAGGTAAAGAATTCATAGGTGTTGCTTTGGAAACAAGTAAAAATCCTAAGGAAAAATTGATCCAGTGTATCTTAAAAATTTAAACAATCAAATCTAAAATCGTCTGTAGTTTCCCTTTGATGCTTTTGTTATTAAGAGTGTTACGCAGGCCCATGTGTAGGTTTTTTGGCCAGCACTCAAACGCTGTCCAACAGTATCCTGAATGTTCTCCGTTCAACATGGGAATGAATTCAGCATCTATGGCTATGAGATAAGTGTGAAAGTAAAATTTTTGATCATTAGAAGTGAACATTTCTAACGGTATTACTTTCTTGAATTTAGGAGTATCACCTACTTCTTCAGAGATCTCACGCTTCAATCCTTCAAAAGCACTTTCTGTGAACTTAGATTTTCCGCCCACCAAACCCCACGTGCCTTGTGTCTTTCGATCTGTTCTTTGCAAGAACAAAAACCTTTTGGAAGTGGTAGAATAGAACAATGCTCCAGAACAAACTATATCATTTTTCATGCTATATTATAACAAAGTTGATGCCAATTATCAAGGCGTAGTTGCATCGTTGCGATCTGCGTCTTCGCTTTGCTGATAACCACCATCTAATACTATAGTCCAATTACCAGCGGTGTAGATTCCTTCATATGATTTCACCCATTCAGTGCCATTGAACCTATACTGTATTCCTGTGTTCAAGTTGGTTACATAATGTTGCGTGGAATCTGGATGACTAGCATCAAACTTTTTCACCCATTTTGAACCATCGTATTCGATTATGTCGCCAACACTGGCTACTATATTGCCCCACACCGAACTTTGGAAGCTCGCAGTGGAGTCACCAATATCATTTACTATTAGATATCTGTCGCCACTAGCCGGTGTTCCAGGATTGAATGTTGCCGGATTGATAATTTTTTTTACATTAGGACCAACAGGAGCCACAGAATTTTGAGGTATTGTATCTGAATCTATTGTGTACAATAATATCGTGTCATCTAGTGTTGTTGTGGCAATAGTCCCTATTACTTCGATGCCGTTAGGTTGTTGTAATCTTATCTGTGAGGTGCCATTCGTAACTTTTCCATACTGATCTAATAATGTTTTCCAGTTGATAGGTGGACCAAAAGTTTCGAAAGGGTCTGCCAGGCCTGGATCATTTGCTCCGGTATGGAATCCATCTCCGCCTGACTTAACATTGATACCTGTTGTACCCAGAAGACGTAACTGATTTCCTGTGACCAACAAGCCAAAGTTGTTTGGTGTGATATAACTCCGTGATGCCAGTTCTCCATCTATTAGACCTTTTGCTATTCCTCCGTCATCGTCGTATATGCTCATTATTATCTTCTGCACTACTCCTAATTTTTTAACTTTTACTGGCGGAGATAACCATATCGGCATACTAAACTGTAATGTTGCCACGTCAATTTCTGAATCTGCACCCACCGGAATGGTCCTAGAACTAAATGTAATGTTACCTAACTCGACATAACTTAAACTTGTCCAGTCAATGTAATTGTCTGTTTTTTGTATCTCAAAATCTGGATTGAACAAGTACAGTATCTGTTCTAGAATCTGCAGTTTTTGATCTGTGTTCGATGAAAAAATATCTGCTGTGACTTCCAATCTGAAAGGGGACGGCATAACTTTTTCAACTGTGTATCCAGCACCCAACTGATTAGTGTAATTTCCGTCTGAGTCTACATCTCTTTCTCGTAAATGCTGTTTTTCTATGTGATAAGGATTCTGCATTCTATCCCTGTCATAGTTTAGTTCTCGCACATAACAGGCAATCTTTGGTGCATAGTTTAGTGCATTCTCACTGTTATTTCTGATAATGTTGGCAACCTGTCTTGTAGGATCTCCGTATACTACGGGCACAGGTCTTAGCCCAATGGTGCCATCTTTTGTTTTGCCTGTCTCCACTGAAAAATTACTCAATATCCTGATAAATTGAGTCAAAAACTTTCTAACCTGTCCTTCGTAAAAATGTAGCATTAGTTGTCAGCCTTTGGTTTCAACGCATTAGATAGAGACTGTCTTTGTTTTGTTGTTAGTCCATTAATTGTTGCTTCAGACGTATTGTTCACAAAACTTGTTTTGTAATTACTTCTTGAATCATTATTTGTTGTAGTTATTCTCACACTATCCTCAATTTTAACCCACCTACTGCCGTTATAACGAAACAATCTATTTGGTAAAAAATCTGTCCTCAGGAAGTAATCACCTTCGTCAACATTTGCGTTAGGAAACGATATTCCAAATCCTGCTGGTGATCCGTTTGGTGCAACACCGTCTCCATCTAAGTAAAATCCATAGTGTGAACTTGCTGGTGTATCAATCACGGCATTTACATTTTTATCACTGCTGACTCTTTGTTCTTCTGTGTTTACATTGTCGGTTCTGATGTTACCTCTTTCGTCTATTGGTGCAACATAATATTGTTTGTAGTTGAAGCCTGACTTAGGTGCATCCGCTTCTGCCTGAGCAACAACTTGATCATTAATTGTTTTTTCTCTGTTAAAAGTTGACATGTAACTTGCAACAGAACCAGTTGTAGTAGCATCTCCAAGTATGTCTCTGAACTCTTGCGAGTCAACTAAAGTTTTGAGTTTCAATCTTAATAAATGAGGCCACCATGTTTGTGAGAATCCTTCAGCGGCTCTGTTTACATCTTCTACAACGTAATACCTTTTTAGTGCTATGGGTATAGATTCGTCTAGGCTGTAATCTTCTTTCATGTGCGGAAATTCTATAACATCGCCACTCATAGGCTTTCTTCCTATCCTTTCAACTATGTCATTTAAATGCACTGTCATGAACAAAGTGTCATTTTGCAAAAACATTCCAAATTGTGATAGGTTAAAATCAGCATCTTGCACATTATAGATACCTCGTACGACGTATATATCGTCGGCGTATTTCCTGTCTCTGTTCTCTAAAAATAGAAGATCTTGTATTGTTCTCTCATTTAGACTGTCGCCCGAATACTGTGGTTGTGTCGGAGAAGCATCACCATCCTTGTTTGTTGCACCTTGATCGTATGGTCCTAGGTACTTGTGAAAGTGTAGATCTGTGCCTCCAACTGTAAACATCTCTTTGATGTTACGATCGAAGAATTTGTAGTCATTGCCTTTTTCAGGCTTGAAAATGGATAATCTTGGCATATCACACATATTTATTGCACAGGCAAAGGCAATAAATATGAGTATGTCAGAACTACAAACAGGTCAACAGGAAATATTTGATTACGTAAAAAACAATCTCGGCGACGGGATGATAGACGTAGAATTAGACCCAAAACACTACCAAACGGCACTAGAAAGAGCAGTTAATAAATTTAGGCAGAGATCCTCTAATGCAGTAGAGGAATCTTATGCATTCTTAGAATTAAAGAAAAATCAGAACACATACATACTACCAGACGAAGTTATCAATGTGAGGAATCTTAACAGGAGAACAGTAGGATCTCGAACAGAGGGTGGCGAAGGTGGTACTTTATTTGAACCTTTCAATTTAGCGTACACAAACACATACCTTTTAAGGGCAGGTGCCACAGGGGGATTGGCAACTTATTATGCTTTTGCAAGTTACCAAGAACTAGTTGGAAAATTGTTTGGAAGTTTCATACAGTTCCATTACGATAATGCAACAAAGAAATTAACAATAACACAGAGGCCAAGAGCAGACAACGAAACTGTCTTGATGCACACAGACAATTTTAGACCAGACATCACATTATTCAAAGACATCTATTCTAAACCATGGATAAGAGATTATACACTAGCAGTGTCCAAGGTAATGATAGGTGAAGCAAGAGGCAAGTTCAACACAATAGCAGGTCCACAGGGTGGCACTACATTGAATGGTGCAGAACTGAAACAACAGGGTATGCAGGAAATGGAAAAACTTGAGACAGAGATAGGCAACTACTCCGAAGGCGGAACACCTCACAGTTTTGTTATTGGTTAATTCTTAATCATATATTTTTAAATAAGTTTATCATGAATGATTCTCGATACAAAAAATATGAAGATTGCAATCTAGAAGAACTAGAACAAATTGTGCAAGATCTAGAAAATATGTCAATAAGTGCCTTGAAAGGTAAAAAAATTGATATCAGAAGAAGCATACTTGGCGCGGTAAAAGAAGCCAAATTAGTCATTGAAAAACGTCTAAAAAAATAGTATAATAATCCTATGTTAATAGGAGTAGTAGGTTTAATAAATTCTGGCAAGGGAACTGTGTCTGATAGGCTTGTGGAAAAACACGGATATCAAAAAGACAGTTTTGCAAAAAGTCTTAAAGATGCTGTCGCATCAATGTTCAACTGGGACCGTAGTATGCTAGAAGGAGACACAGAATCAAGTCGACACTGGAGAGAACAGCCCGACGCTTTTTGGAGTGAAAAATTTGGTCAGCCAACCACGCCAAGGTGGGTGCTCCAATACTTTGGGACTGAAGTAATGCGTGGTCAAATGTATGACGGCATATGGGTAGACAGTTGTATAGGACGATATAAAGGACAAAACACAGTTATAGCAGATACTAGATTTCCCAACGAAGTGAAGCAGATCAGAGAACATGGTGGCAAAATCATACATGTCAAAAGAGGCCCTGATCCAGACTGGTTCGTTGACTATGTCGAGGGCAACATTGAGCCAAAGGGCATACACAGTTCAGAATATGCATGGGCCAAAGAAGAGTTTGATTTCATCATTGAAAACAATGGTACGAAAGACGAATTATATGCCAAGATAGATGGTCTAATCGTCAGCAACAAGATCACCGACACGCCATCCAAGTCTACGGGTGCTTCGCAACCTTTGGCAATTGGCGCAAATAGTTTTTAAATTTGTTTGGTTAGTATTCCTTAGATTCCCGTCCACAAAAAGCACATCCAGTTGTTCCTTGTCCTGGGCCTTAAAGCCACACATTTCACATTTTTTCCGTTTTTTGTATCCTGACCTTTGCAACGCAGTGATGCCACCGATTTTTTTACCTGCTTGTTTACGTATACAGGCATCACACTGGCTCCGCCAATACACCTTGTTTTTGCGCCTATAGGCATACGCCCTAGGTTTACTTTTACATGCCTTGCATAATGGACGATCTCTGTACTGCATAAACTTATTTACGTCACCTATATAGGCACCACGAAAATGGTAAATTATGTCAACAAAACCGTATGATTGAATAAATAACTCTAGTATATACGTAACTTGCAAGGAGAATACGAAAAATGGCATTAACATCACCAGGAGTAGAAGTTTCAGTAATAAATGAAAGTTTCTATGTACCATCAGATGCGGGTACAACACCTTTATTCATAGTAGCATCTTCACAGGACAAGAATAACGGAGCAGGAGATGGCACAGCGTCAGGAACAACAACTGCCAACGCCAACACCGCTTACTTGATTTCTTCACAGAGAGAATTAACAGAAACTTTTGGGGATCCAAAATTTTACACAGACACATCAGGGAATCCTTTACACGGATATGAACTAAATGAATACGGTTTACAGGCCGCGTACAGTTTCCTAGGAGTTGCCAACAGAGCTTTTGTTTTGAGGACAAACATCAACACTGCAGAATTAGTGGGCAGTGCAAATCCTCCATCAGCGGCACCAACAGACGGAACATATTGGCTTGACCTTGCATCAAGCAGTTATGGACTTTTTGAATGGTCAAAAACAAATCAAACATTCACAGCAATAACACCAATTTTAATCACTTCAACAACTGACCTTGAGGGTGCATCAGGCACACTTCCAAAAACATCAGTGGGCACAGTTGGCGATTATGCTATTGACACTACACACGCAACAAATCCTATCTACTACAGGAACACTTTAAACGCAGGTTCAAGTTGGGTAAGACTTGGCTCGGTGGAGTGGTCATTATCACACCCTATAGTTACAGTTCCGTTTGGAACAACAGTGACAAGTGGTCACAACATGAAGATGAACGATGTGACTATCTCAACAAGTGGTACAACACTTTCAAATGTTGCCGCACAGATCGGATCAAATGTACCAAATGTATCAGCGAGCATTAACTCTACAACAGGTGACCTAGAAATATTCCACAACGGTAGATTTTTAGGTGATTCAACTGGCGGTTCAAACACTATAAGATTCGAAGAAGGAAACGGCACACTGGTTGCTGACCTAGGTTTGACATCGAACAAAGTAATAAATGGTGCACAATTTAAACAAGCGGCACACACAAGCAGACCAACTTGGGACTCAGCATCAACAAGCGAAGACAGACCCAACGGTTCGGTTTGGTTCAAGACAACAAGTGCTAATTCAGGCGCTAGTCTTGTTGCAAAACTATACAGCACAGCATCGGGCAGTTTCTCAACAGTGGCTAGTCCTCTACACGCAAACAACCACACTGCTATCTACAATTTAGATCCAGCAAACGGTGGAACAGGTTTGAGTGTTGGTGACCTGTATGCACAGTTCAACGTTACTGAACAGAGCATGGGAGCAAACGACCTAGCAGGCGTAGACACTACTCCAAATCTTGGTGACTTCCAATTATTCAGATATGAAGGTGGTGCGACAACTATAACAAGTAACAGCACAACACCAAGTTTCACGAGCGGAAGAAAATTTAAAATAGCAGAATCTAAGAAAAATCAATCAGCATTGGCAACTGCAGTCGAAATAACATTAGCGGGCACAGACGCTGATGCCTTTGTATCGGCAGTAAATGGCTCAGCTCTAGTGAACGTTTCTGCAACTAAATTGACTACAGGTGCAATACAGATGACACACAGCCTGGGCGGAGAGTTCAGAATGTTTGACACTTTGGGCACACCATTGTCTGACGCTGGTTTCAGTACATCAACAGCACACGATTATGGAACATACACAGCAGACAGCTCAACTCTAATCGATAACTTGTACAAATTACCAACAGGTGAGAGCCTTGACTCAAGTACTAACACAGGTATTATGGCAAGTAACTTCAAGAGATTGAGTCACACATCATCAACTACTGCACCTACCAACGAACCGGCAGATGCAACACTATGGTATGACACAAATTTAGAAGCAGACATCCTGGTACACAACGGAACTACCTGGGTATCATACTTGGACACTACATCACCATATTACAACGCAAGTGCAAGTGAGCAGACCGATCCTAATGGACCGTTGTTCAGTGCATCAGCACCAACTAAACAATCAGATGGTACTGCTTTGAAGCATGGTGACTTATGGATTGACACTTCAGATTTAGAAAACTATCCTAAACTTTACAGGTACAACACGTCATCAACACTTACTTCAACAAACACTTCAAACAGAGTTGCCGTAACCACGACAGGAGCGGCATGGGAACTGTTAGACAACACTGACCAAACTACAGAGGACGGTGTGGTGTTTGCAGACGCAAGATGGCATACCTCAACAGATAAAGCGGCAGGCACATCTACAGCGGCAGGCACAAAATCAACGATCAAGGATTTGTTGAGTGATAACTTCTTAGACCCAGATACGCCAGATCCAGCATTATATCCACAGGGTATTTTGTTATTCAACACAAGAAGATCAGGCTTTAACGTAAAAGAATACAAAAACAGTTACATAACAACTACAAAATATCCTGGAAGTGGTTCAGCCGGACTAGGAAACATTAGATTCAACAACAACGAATCTGTTTCCTCATATTATCCAGACAGATGGGTTACTAAATCAAGTAACAACGCAGATGGTTCTGGATCATTCGGTAGAAAATCGCAAAGGAAAGTAATAGTTGACCAATTGAAATCTGAAGTTGACACAAACCAAGCGATCAGAGAAGATCAAAGAGGCTTCAATGTTATTGCAACTCCTGGATATCCAGAGTTGATACAAAACATGCTTTCATTGAACACAGACAGAAACAACACAGCGTTTGTTGTTGGTGATACTCCATTTAGATTAGAGGGCACTTCAACTGCAATACAAAACTATGCAAACAACACTGCCGGTGCACTAGACAACGGTGAAGACGGTTTGATTAGTTCAAGTGATTACTTGGGTGTGTTTTATCCGTCTGGTTTCACAACAGATAACGGCGGCAAGTCAATAGTTGTTCCACCATCACACATGATGTTGAGAACACTGGCAAACAATGATAACATTGCTTTCCCTTGGTTTGCACCATCAGGCACTAGAAGAGGTGTTGTAGACAACGCAACATCAGTTGGTTACATTGAATCAAGCACAGGCGAGTTCGAAACAATATCTGTTACAGAAGCAGTGAGAGATTCAATGCATGAAGTTAAAATTAATCCAATCACTTTCTTCTCAGGTGCTGGTATTGTAAACTTTGGTAACTTGACTAAAACAACGGCAAGTTCAGCATTAGATAGAATAAACGTTTCAAGATTAGCAGTGTATCTAAGAACACAATTAGATGCAATCGCTAAACCATTTATCTTTGAACCAAATGATGAACTTACAAGAAACGAGATCAAAGGTGCGATCGAATCATTCTTGTTAGAACTTGTTGGACAAAGAGGATTGTTTGACTTCCTAGTAGTTTGTGATGATACTAACAACACACCTACAAGGATCGACAGAAACGAATTGTATGTTGATATCGCGATTGAACCTGTCAAATCGGTTGAATTTATCTACATACCATTGAGAATTAAAAACACAGGAGAGATTGCAAATTTAGGGAACTAGATTTGGATAAATAGGAGAAACAGATGGCAATATCAACTTTATCAAAATTCACAGTACCTTTAGCAAACGATCAGAGTTCAGCATCACAAGGCTTATTGATGCCAAAACTTCAGTATCGTTTTAGAGCAATCCTGGAAAATTTTGGAGTATCAACACCGAGATCAGAACTTACAAAACAAGTAATTGATATCACTAGACCAAACTTGACTTTTGACAACGTTACACTAGATGTTTACAACTCAAAAGTTTACGTTGCAGGTAAACACACTTGGGAACCGATCACAATCAACCTAAGAGATGATGTCAACAACTCAGTCAGCAAATTGGTTGGCGAACAGATACAGAAACAGTTCGACTTCTTTGAACAGAGTTCAGCGGCATCAGGAATCGATTACAAATTCACTGCTAGAATTGAAATGCTAGATGGTGGTAACGGATCAAGTGCACCAAATGTACTAGAAACATTTGAGTTGTACGGTGCATACGTTGAAAACGTAAATTACAACACGTTAGCATATGCAACATCAGATCCAGCAACAATTACTATGTCATTGAGATACGACAACGCAATCCAGACTCCAACAGGAACTGGAATTGGTACAGCAGTAACGAGAACAATTGGTACATTAAGTACTGGTGGTGGACAATAAGAATTAAGTTAGCAATTATAAACATCAAAAGCGCCTTTATATGGCGCTTTTTTTGTGGCCATAAATACCTATATGCCAAGCATTAACAATTTTTTACAAGGTTTTCAAGACGGTCTTCCAGCAATGAAAGACTACCAACACGCATCAAGATTGTACATAGACAACAATCACAAGTTGATGCCGAAACAGAAGTTTTTATTTCATGTGGTTTTCAACACAGACGAAACTTTATTCTTCAATGGGGCAAACTCCAATGAGAGATACGAACTTAACATGTTGGTCAAACAGTGCGACCTGCCAAAATACGGCATGAATCTTGAAGAAAAAATACAATACAACAAGAAAATGTATGCGGCAACAAGAATACAATACGAGCCAGTAAACATTACATTCCATGATGACCATGCAGACACTGTAAATGCGTTTTGGAAAAAGTATTATGAATATCACATAGCGGATTCTGTTGGCTTGAACACCGATCAGGCAATAACTGCCACCAAGGATGATCTATATGATTACGGTGATGCAAGACAAACAACAAAGTTTGGTATGGATACACCTGCAAAGAGGAAAAAACCTTACTTAAAAGGAATTGAGGTTTTTGTATTGCACAAACAGAGATTTACTTCAATGACCCTGGTCAATCCTGTGATAGGTTCTTTCAGTCACGACAATTTGGATCAGGCGGATGGTACAGGAATATTACAAAACACAATGCAAATTTTTTATGAGACAGTGATTTATAAATCAGGACTTATAAACAAAAACAATGTACCTGGATTTGCAACCATACACTATGACAATTCGCCTAGTCCACTAACAGTGTTAGGCGGAGGCACAAACAGCATATTTGGCCCTGGAGGCGTGGTGGATGGAATAGGATCAGTGATCAAAAACGTTCAATCTGGAAACATACTAGGTGCCATACTTTCTGCATCTAACACATACAACAATGCCAAAAAAATTAAGAAAAGAGATGTAAAAGAAGAATTGAAAGGCATAGCAAAAGAAGGAGTGTTAGAAGTTGGAAAACAGGCAGGTTCGATCACCAACCCCGTAGGATCATTTTCAGTAGGTGCGGCAGTGCTTGGAACGGCTGTCATTGCGTCTGCTAAAAATAACAGCGATAATGACAACAACAAGGACACAACGGTATTGACAAACGCACAGTTGGATTATACCAACTTCCTAAGTCCAAACGAAGGATTTGACCTAGTCAATAATGATGTATCTATCAAGACCGAAATTGCATCTTTTTTATTTTACAGGGACGTTAGTTCAAGAATAGGGAAAACACGGGCACAGTCAGATGTTGACTATGCGGCGAGTTCTGCTACAGTCAAGACTGTTTACGAAAACAAAGCAATCACAGACATTAGAAAATTAATTACAGAAGGTATTGTAAAAATTAACAGGCAATCTCTTGACGTGGGAATTGCAACAGAGAAAGCACTTTTATAATGGCAGAATACTACACAAATTTACCACCTAAAGAAAAAAATGAGTTTGATAAGACTGTTGAAAAACTTACCAAGTCAGATTATGAAACAGAATATCAATTTAGTCCTGGAGACTATGACACAACCATTGCATTCTTCGTCCGAAAAGGATTCAGCAGGGAGGCGGCCGAATCAACTGCATACGTAATATTGGCACAGGCCAAAATCGATGAGGTAAGTCCACAATCCATACTTGAAAAATTAGGCACGGCCACTGAGGCACAACTATCAGAACTGATAACAATTATTCTTAATGCCAACAGATTCAAGACAAGTAGATTGGGTGTGAGGAAAAATTTGACTACTAATACCTTGGTGTCAAGAAACGTTATAGACTAATGTTACCTAGATTTGCAAGAGGCAAATTCTTCCCAAAGAATTCTGAAAAATACGTTGGAACAAAAACTCCAACTTATAGATCAAGTTGGGAACACGCATTCATGAGATTGTGCGATGAACACCCTAACGTTTATCAATGGGCCAGCGAATCAATTAAAATTCCGTACAGGCATCCTTTCACTGGCAAGTACACCGTGTATGTTCCTGATTTTTTTATAGTTTACCAAGATAAAGAAGGTCGCAAACACGCAGAAATGGTAGAAGTGAAACCAATGAGTCAGACTTCCATGGAATCAGCAGGAAAGAGTCAAGCAAAAAAAAAGCAAGTGGTCATAAACATGGCAAAATGGGAGGCGGCAAATTCATACGCCAAACAAAGAAAAATAAGATTTCGGGTAGTATCAGAAGAGCAGTTGTTTCACAACGGTAAACGTAAGTAAATAAAATTATGACTAAAAAACTAGAAGATATTTTAAATTTACCAAACGTCAAAGAAGCATTCAAGGAAGTTGACAAGAAAGAAAAAGATAGGAAAGTAAAGGATACAAACGTAAATCCATCAACTAAAAATCTAGACCCTCAAACACAAAAAAATCTACAAAAAAGTTATGCTGAATTTGACAAAGTTGCGGCCGCACTGCCACAGGTAAAAGGACTTGGAGAACTATCTGACCTAGAGTTGGACAAACTAGCCATAGAAGCAGAAGAAAGTTACAAAAATCTTATGGATTTGGGCATGAATGTTGACTCAAGGTATTCCGGACGTATATTTGAAGTTGCTGGCAATTTCCTTAGAAACGCCATAGATGCCAAGAGTGGCAAAATAGACAAAAAGCTCAAAATGATTGAATTACAACTTAAAAAACAAAAGTTAGATCAGGGCAACAAGGATGGTGGGCCTATTGAAGAAAGCGACGGGTTTGTAATATCTGATCGTAACGAATTAATGAAGAAACTGCTTAAAAAAGACTAAATATTGCATATGAGCACTTTTAAAGACTACCTAACAGAATCAACAAAGTCATATGACTACAAAATAAAGATCGCAGGGGCATCTAATGACATCGACAAGAACGCCTTAGAAACAGCACTGCAAAAATTTGACCTTGCCAGCATGTCAGCGGGTAAGACTACGCCCATAATGACTATGCCTCTTGACTTCCCAGGGTTAAGCAACGAATCTGTTACTATCTTTGACGTGACTACAAACTATCCGGAGTCAACAAGAGTCATGCACGAGTACCTTTCAGACTTACTAAGAATTCCAATGACACACATGGTTGTCAGGAAACCGGGAGAGCCAACAGAACAATATCAGGATGACATGCAGGTTGCTAAAAAATCAGAGTATGCAAACAAATTACATGACATTGAGTACAAAGATGCACCAAAAGTAAATGCAGAAGACTATCATAGCACAAAAGCAAACATGGGTCTATTGAAAGAACTGTTAAAAGACAGAGACAGCAAATATACAGTAGAAAAAGGTTCAGACAATGCAGTACAAGATGCACAACCAAGAGAAGAAGTAGGCACACCAAGTCCACTTACAAAATCAACCAACCCACACCCAGACCCAAAAAGGAAATAAGTTATGGAAATGATCGACGTACTAACAAAGTTAAAAGAAATAGCAGAAAGCAAACCTGAATTGGTCAAGGACGCGGTGGAAAATGTTGAGAGAACAAATCCAAAAGAAGTTACCGAAGGCGGTATGAAGGATTACTTACACGGTGAGGCAGAAAAACTTTCAAGAGAAGAATTTTTAAAGAAACACGGTGAAAGCCTAAGAGGTTTCTACAATGCAATTAACGGTTCTGAGGATGATGAGGACAGCATCGCAGGAGAAGGAAAAATGATGAAAAAAGAAACAGTAAAAGAAGATATAAAAATATCAGCAGACACTCCACAAGAAGCATCAATGATGATGGACATTTTAAAACTAGCAGGTGTACAACAAGTCACACCAGGCATGATGGGGATGGAACCTGAACAAGACGCAGACCACAGCGACGATGCAATGGGTTCTATGGACATGGCAAAAATGAGAGATATGATGACTGCACCGGATGAAGAAAAAGCGGCTGAGACATTTGCTAATGAGCCAGAAGAAAAAGTCCAAGACACAGACAGTTTAGTAAACAAACACTCAGGTGGATTGAACAGACAAAAAGCAACTCATCCAAGAGTTTCGCCAGGCGACAATCCAATGGCGGCTGAAGATAAGATCACTGAGCAAGAACTTGCTAACAGTCTTAGGACGCAGTATGAGAGTTTCAAAACAGCCTATCAAGAAGCGGCAAAGCCAGACTTTTTGGACATGGACAAAGACGGCAACAAGACAGAACCAATGAAAAAAGCCGTTAAAGACAAAGAAGATAAAGAGAAAAAATAAGTCTTTTCCTGACGTCAATCTACCATTAAATACTACACCATGGCGTATGTATCACTAGATAGCGACCAAATTAAAAAGGCGCACAAGAAACACAAATACACCAAAGAGCAAGTTGAACAACTTGAGAAGTGTATGGATGAAAAAACTGGTCCATTATTCTTCATGAAGTCATTCATGAAGATACAGCATCCAACGAAAGGCGAAATGCCTTTTGTTCCTTTTCCTTATCAAGAAAGATTGATCGAAGCATATAACAACCACAGATTCAGCATTTCCATGTTACCGAGACAGACAGGGAAAACTACATGTGCATCTGGTTATCTTATTTGGTATGCAATGTTCAAACCAGATTCTCAGATATTAATCGCCGCACACAAATATGCAGGAGCATCAGACATAATGTCCAGGGTGCGTTATGCATATGAGATGTTACCAAGTTGGATCAAAGCAGGAGTTACACAATACAATAGGAACAGTATAGAATTTGACAATGGTTCAAAAATCATGGCAACAACTACCACTGAAAACACAGGTAGGGGTATGTCCTTAACAATGATCTATTGTGATGAGTTTGCATTCGTGCAACCACCGGAAAAAGCAAAAGAGTTTTGGACTTCTCTATCTCCAACATTGAGTACTGGTGGTAAGTGTATGATCACATCCACACCAAACAGTGACGAGGACCAATTCGCTATGATTTGGAAAGAGGCAAACAAAAGATTCGATGAGTACGGCAATGACAAGATAATAGGTACAAACGGATTTTACGCCATGAAGGCTCATTGGTCAGAGCACCCTGACAGGAACGAAGATTGGGCAGAAGCCGAACGATCTAGAATTGGCGAAGAAAGATTTAGAAGGGAACACGAATGTGAATTCTTGATCTTTGATGAAACACTAATATCAAGTATAGTATTGGCTGACATGGAAGGTGTTGCACCTGTAGAGACGACAGGGCAAGTTCGTTGGTTCAAAAGGCCAACACCCGGACACACTTACATGGTATCTTTAGACCCAAGCATGGGCACAGGAGGCGACTACGCCGCGATACAAGTGTTTGAACTGCCTACGTTCGAACAAATAGGAGAATGGCACCACAACCAGACACCCATGAACCAACAAATTAGGATATTGCAAGGCATCAATAAACACATACACGATACTATAATGGAAAAAGATTCAACAGCAAGTCCGCAAATATTTTACTCAATGGAGAACAATTCAATCGGAGAAGCCGCATTGATGCGGGTGATGGACATAGGCGAGGAAAATATACAAGGTATGTTCCTATCTGAACCAATTAGAAAAGGACACAGACGTAAGTTTAGAAGAGGATTCAACACCACAGCAAAGCACAAAATAGATGCGTGTACAAAATTTAAAGAACTTGTTGAGAATGATAAAATGAAAATCAACTCACAACTGCTGATATCTGAAATGAAGGACTTTGTAGCATCTGGCTTATCATATAAGGCCAAACCGGGACAGCACGACGACCTTGTAAGTTCGTGCCTATTAATGACACGTATGATGAAAGTGTTGGCAGATTTTGACCCCAAAATATTCGAAAAATGGACTGACAGGACCAGTGAGATAACACCAATGCCCATATTTGGATCATTCACTGGATAATAAATACACTATATGAACCCTAAAAATTCGCAAGATTTATTCAACAAAATAAGATCACAATTCTCAAATATAAGATTAGGAGACGAGAACGGCGCCGCTACAGCCAACCCGCAGGATGCAGTATTTTTTGAGTTTGAATTTAGGGAAGATGCAGACACATTTGGTGCAGTTAGCATTAGTCTTGCCGATGGTGAGAACATGAAAGTGTACTACAACCGAGATCTTGTGAGCAAAATTGACGAGGATAGCAAGGACGAATGGTATGCGTTTCTTAAGGAGTTAAAAGACTTCGCAGTAGAGCATCAACTACGTTTTGATGTGAGGGACATCACTAAAAACAACCTAACGAAGCAGGATTATGAAAATCTTGCAGATACGAACAAAACGGTAAATACTGATGAAATGTCAGAAGAACTAACAAGAATTACTAAATTAGCAGGTGTTGAAGTTAAAGAAGGTTTGACAGGTACAGCAAAACGTTCATACGAAAACCTAGACAAAACAAAATTAATAATCAGACACAAAGGCAAAGTTGACGAGACTGTGCCAGGTGCAAGATCAAGACAAATACAATCATTGTATATCGAAAACGAAGACGGCGAAAGATTCAAATATCCAATGACACACCTAGCAGGTGCAAGAGCAATGATGAGACACGTTGCAAACGGTGGAAGACCACATGATGAGTTCGGACAACACATTGTTTCAACTTCAGAAGACATTGCAAAACTAAATTCATTCTCAAGATATGTTACCAACAAAGATCAATTGAACGACAACGCAGGTGACATCATTGAGCAGACAAAATTAAAATTAGAGAACCTAAGAGGTTACATGAAAAGCCTTTCAAATCAGACGCACTACGAGAACGCAAGTAAAGATTTCAAAACATCAGAAGAACAGATACTAGATGACGAGACAGTGGCTAAATTAAGAGAAAAATTCACAATGACTAACCTAGACAAGAGAGTAGAAGATGCTTTTCCGATTATTAACAAGGTAATGAGTGAACTAGAATTAAAAGATTTAAAACCAAAAGCAAGTGATGTTGTCACTGTAGGCAAGGGTGGAAGTTTGAAATTCATACAACCAGAATACGAAATACTTGGTACACTAGAAAATATGATGATTGATAATTCAGAAGAAGAAGTTTTGAAAAGAATCGCAGATTTTGTGAAAGATGAAGTAGGTG
>PYIJ01428970.1_pt1 | contig 22862 bp, 21 predicted proteins | sample 3578051 | NCBI WGS metagenome assembly PYIJ01 (sample SAMN08408021, study PRJNA431606) | Marine metagenome isolate SA_KN192-05_S13_5m, whole genome shotgun... | biome: marine; feature: oceanic pelagic zone; material: water; isolation source: surface water sample, 0.2-0.8 um fraction ... | reverse complement strand
AACAAAGCGAATCAGCGCATCCTCTCGACCACGCGTCCAAGCCTTGAGCGTAGATTTACGCTGCCAACTCGGACGCTTGATGAGCATGGACATTTCCGCGTAAGAGGACAGGCCGCGGGTTTGATCAATAGAATTTGTGACCAAGGCGTCCACGTCTAGTTGCTCGCTAGCGTGGGTGGACGTTGATACGACGCAGGCCAATAGCGCGATGCCGCAAAAGCCCATCCATCCGATGATTGATTGCCAACAAAACCCTAGCTGCTGCCTGAAAATCATCGCCATCGTGCTTCCCCCATGCCAGCAAATGTGCCAACGAACATGCCTAACCATACGTCCAGCAAATCGAGCGCTCAGGGTAGCCAGCGAGAAAAAGAATTGCAAAGAAAATAGATACGATCTATTTTTTGACCTTGTCAACTTTTACGTGATTTATGTCCCTTCGACAGATTAAACGCCAAAAAACCCGGGCTGCCATTTTGACTGCAGCCAAAAGCCTTGCCGCCACATCAAATTGGCAGGATCTGACCACCCGTCAAATCGCCAAGGCCGCAGAGGTCAGCTACCAAACGCTGTACAACTACTTTCCGTCAAAAGCTGAGATCGTGCGTGCGCTGATCGTCGACACCTACTTGGGGCCCGAAGACGCCCTGCTGGCGATCATCAAAAACTATCAGGGCGATGTGCTGGCCAGCATTAACGAGATCAACGCGACGCGCTTCGCCCTGATTCAGGCCACCGACCCACAATGGTGGTTTTTGCTCAGCAGCTACTTCGCGCCTGGCCTCGATGGCAGTTCAAGCGGCGCGCGCATCATGGAGATGGTGGACCAAAGCGGCGACAGCTATTACTACCAGCTACTTCGGTTGGCACAGGGCACTGGTCAACTTCGCAGCGATGTCGACATCCAGCTGATGTCACACACCCTTTACTGCATAGCCAACAGCGCTGGCGAACGTTTGATTTTTGCTGAGGCTAATTTCGCCGCGCTGCAGCAAGTGCTGGCGCAACAATGCTCGCAGGTGGTCACTCCTTACTTGAATGAGGCAGCATAAGGGTTGTAAGACTTATCGACGCCGCATCAACGAGACGATGTTATCGCCAGACACCACCTGCTGGGTAGGTCTGAACAATATCTCCCAAGTCACGGTTTTGCCCGCTTCACGAAAAAAACCTCGGCAGCCGATGCCGGTATCCACTACGAACAAACTCACGGTAGCGGATTGCGTTTGGCCGACATTCCATAAAAGACAGACATTGGGTTCGCTTTCGAGTTTGGCGATGCCGTCCAGGGCTAGAGACCCGATACGAGCGTCCACCACATAGGTGCCCGCATCGTCCGCGCCGATGCGGATAGAAACTTCTCCCTTGCCCGCACCCTCGATGGTACCGGTGACGGTGAGGCCGTCTTGATCTTCCACAATCTCAAGATCCACTTCAGTAGGCACACCCAAACTGCTGCCTTCGAATACGACACTTCCCTTTGCAATCCACAGACCTTTACGAATCAGCAATGAAGCTCTCCTGCCCGTTTGTTTTCGCTTGACCGATAGTATCCATATCTTCAGCCCGAAAGGGCATATCTGCGTTTACATCAAAAGGCGCGGCAAGTGGTTTTGCACATCGCGAGCTTTTGTTGCGCGCATTATTCACCTCGCTGCTGACTGGCGTCATGCGCAGAGGCACCGGCAACGACGATGCCAAATCAGTGGTCATGGGTTCAGTATCGTTACTGGGTTCCAGCCACTGCAGGGCCTGCTCGATGGTCAAGAATACGGGTTGGCGATGATGCAGCTCACGCAGATTTTCGTGCGCGGCGGTCGTTAACAAAGTAAAGCTAAGTAACTCAGCCGCATCGCCAGCGCTACCTCTCGGACGCCAGGCATCCCATAAGCCAGCCAGCAGCAACCCCTCTTGGGCCTGATCGCTGATCAAAAAAGGCTGTTTACGTCCCGCGTTACGATGCCATTCGTAAAAGCCCGTTACCGGCATCACACAGCGTTGCTTGGCAAAAGGCATTTTGAACGCCGGACTTTTGGCCGCAGTCTCGATCTTGGCGTTGAACATGCTGTACTGAGTCGACGGGCCTTGGGACCAACTTGGCGTCAACCACCAGCGCATGGGCGCATATTCCAGCCGACCGTCCGCGCGGCTGCGAATCACCGGTAGGGTTTGGGTGGGAGCCGCGTTGTAGTCGTCCTCGCCGGGATACGTCTCTTGCAGGATCGACAGCAACAGTTGCTTCAAGGGCATTGCTTGAACATTCAGTCTGCCGCACATAACAGGTTAGGCGTGCTTGCCCAGTTGCCACCCGCCTGTGCTGAGTTCGCGCTGGGCAAATTCCGATGGCAGATCTTCCAGCGCGGTCGCAACCGTGTCGTTCCAACGGTTCAAAAATCCGAAGGCGGATATGACGGCAGTCATTTGGGTTATCTGACGCTTGGAGAAATGTTCGCTCATGGCGTCGAAGTGTTGCTGGGTTGCCGCATTAGGCACCTCCCCCGCCGCCAGCGCTAATGCAATAGCCGCCCGCTCGGCATCACTAAAACAGTCTGCGGATTCGTATAACAGCACCTGCGCTCGTTTTTCGGCTTGGGTATCTGGTGCGTCGCTCATACGCGCGGTGTTGTGCCCGGTATGAGCTTGGCAGTAGCGGCAGCCGGCACTGATGCTCACACAGTATGCGACGAGCTGCAGCAAATCGGCGGGCAGATTTTCCTCGGGCGTGTTTTGCTCCGGCGCAACCTTAACTAAGTTCTCCATAAGCACTTTCACATCCGCCCCCATCACCGTGCCAAACAACACCGAAAACGCGACCGGCAACTGACGCATGTGGGCCATGGTGCGCATGCTATTCGGCACGAAGCCCATGGTCGCCTCGGACATGGCTAGGATCGGTTTTAACTCCTCTAACTCATGGATTTCGAGAGGTGGTAGATGAGCCATGGTTCTACTCCGGTGACAGGTTTTGAGACCATCATCTTCGCTCGCTGAACCAAAACTTGAAAGCCATACAGCGGATAGCGCGGCGGCCACCAACAAGGCACCTACATTGCAATCCCGCAAGCGCTGATGAATGCTCTGCGACCTCACAAATAGCAGAGCCAGCACTAAACCATGACCGTAACGCCACCCCCCATCGCCCAACGGCGCCCCTATCGCCACAGTTATCACGGTGTTGATCTAGACGACCCGTATTTTTGGTTGCAGGACCCTGGCTATCCGCAGGTAGAAGACACCGATGTACTGGCATATCTCGATGAAGAAAACGCTTATTTCGAGTCCTGGTACGAACCACACCGAGGGTTGACGCAAACCCTGTTTGAGGAACTGAAGGGACGTAAACCCGAGCAAGACGAAAGCGTGCCTTATGAGAAAAACGGCTACCGCTATCAGTGGCGCTTTAACGCGGGCGATCAGTACCGAGTCTGGCTGCGCCAGGCGACCACTGATGACAGCGAGCAGTGGTCTACATTGCTCAACGAAAATACGCTGGCCGCGGGCTGCGAGTATTTTCGTCTGGGTGCTCTGACGGTAAGCCCAGATGGCACGAAACTCGCCTACAGCACAGACACTAACGGCAGCGAACGTTTCACGTTGCAGGTAATCAATATCGCTACCGGCGACGCGCTAACAACCGCCATCGAGAATTGCGCAGGCAGCGTGGTCTGGAATGCAGACAGCAATGGCTTCGCCTATCTCCTGGTGAATGAAAATTGGCGGCCTGATAAAGCACTCTATCGCGCGCTGATAAACGACGAGGACACGCTGCTCTACCAAGAACGGGACGATTCTTTTTTTGTCAGTCTAGGGCTGAGCCAATCCGAACAGCTGATGTTCATCAGCTGCGGCGATCACGTCACCAGCGAGGTGCGTTTTGTGCCCAGAAGCAACTTGCTTGCCGAAAGGACGCTGATCGCAACACGTCGAGAGGGTCACGAGTACGATGTGGAGCATCAAGGCGACAGCGCTGAAACCGGCAGGCTGATTATTCGCAGTAACTGCAATCACCCGAACTTCGATCTGTTTGAAACTCCCTTAGCGACACCGGAAGAAGCTCACTGGCAGATACTGCTACCCGGCAACGATAGTCACTATCTCATGGGTCACATCGCCTTTGCCGATGCGCTCGTCGTTTGCCTGCGCATCGATGGCCTTGATCAGGTGCAAATCGTCACCGACAGCGGCAGCCATCTGATTGAGTTTCCTGAACCTGCCTATAGCGTCGATTTAGGCACCAACCCAAGCTTCGAAACCGACACCTTGCGACTGGCCTATACCTCCATGGTCACGCCCCACACGGTCTTCGATTACTGCTGGCAAACAAAGGCGCTGACCCGCTTGAAAGTACAGGAGATACCCGGCGGCTATGAGGCTTCGGACTTCGTTAGTGAACGAAGACAGGTGATCGCTCGCGATGGCGCCCATGTGCCGATGAGTGTAGTGCGGCACAAAGACACACCGATAAACGGTAGCGCGCCGGTTTATCTCTATGGCTACGGCGCTTATGGCCATGCCATACCGCCCAGTTTTTCTAGCAACGTGATCTCGTTACTCGAGCGTGGCTTTAGTTTCGCCATTGCGCACATTCGCGGGGGCGACGACCTTGGCTACCACTGGTATACCGCTGGCAAACTAAGAGAGCGCAACAACACCTTCAACGACTTTGTCGACTGCGCAACGCATTTAATCGACAGCGGTTATACCCAAACTGGAAAAATCGCCATCGGCGGCGGCAGCGCTGGTGGCGAATTGATGGGGGCAGTGGTGAATCAAGCCCCGGAGCTGTTTGGCGCGGTCGCGGCACATGTGCCCTTTGTCGACGTGCTCACGACCATGCTCAATCCAGACCTCCCCCTAACGCCCATGGAGTGGCCAGAGTGGGGTAACCCCATTGAAGACGAGGAGGCCTTTCACTACATGCGCAGCTACTCGCCGGTAGATCAGGTATGCGCCCAGAACTATCCGCCAATGTTGGTCACCGCCGGCCTGAACGATCCACGGGTGACTTACTGGGAGCCTGCCAAGTGGGTGGCTAAGCTGCGTTACACCAAGACCGATAACAATGTACTGCTGCTTAAAACCAATATGGGTGCGGGCCATGGGGGGCAATCAGGGCGTTTTACCGCGCTGCAGGAGTTGGCGGAGGAGTACGCTTTCTTTTTGGCGCATCTCGCGCCAGAGCAGTAATAGCGGTGCGATCAGGCGCTAAAGCGCGTCTCTGAGTTTGTCGCGAAACTGCGGTGCAGCGATTTGGATGAGCGCTTCGGCTCTGGCTCGGTTGGGCAGATCTTTGATCTGCGCCACGCCATGTTCGGTAACTACTGTATCCACGTCTGTGCGCAGCGCCGTGACCATTTCCACCTTGGGAACGATGCGCGACACGCTGCCACCGCGCGCGGTTGCGTTCATGGCAACAATGGAGCGGCCGCCCTTGGAAGCCTTAGCCGCGCGCATAAAATCGACGCTGCCACCAGTGCCTGATATCTGACGACCGCCAGCCATTTCGGCGTTCACCTGCCCAAAAAGATCGACTTCCACAGCAGAATTGACCGACACGAAACCGTCAAGCTGACGAATAGCGCTGACCTCATGGGTGTGGTTTGCGCCACGAAACACCACATTACGTTCCGTCGCCAGCCACTGCATCAGCTCGTCGCTACCTAGAGCCATACCGGTAATGTGCTTACCAGTATCGATGGTTTTTTGCGCACCGGTCAGGTTGCCCTGCTGAATCAAACGCATGCCACCGTCGTCGATCAAGCCACCGTGCATGCCAAGATCATTTTTATCCGTGAGCTGATTCAAAATGGCCGCCGGAATGGCACCAATACCGGTTTGCAAGCAATCGCCATCTCGAATCAAACCCGCCACCAATCGGCCAATTTCTTGGGCCGCATCATCAATGTTTGCGGGCGCAAGCGCAGGCGCCGAGACATCGTTTGCGATCAAAACGTCGATCAAGGCAGGATTCATCAGCGGGCTACCTGCTGGCGCCACCATGCTCGGATTCAACTGCGCAATGACGGTGGGGTTTTGAGCCAGCACACTCTCATGGAAATCCACGTTTGGGCCCACGCGCAGTCGCCCCTCTTGATCGTGGGCGACCTGCAGTAGATACACGTCGACATTAGTGGCCAGATAATCGTAGGTCGCGCGCATTTGCATGGGCAGATAATTCACTCGAGCAGCCTCGCCCTTCGCCAGCGCCGACGACATAAAGAACGTAGTCACCGAAGCCGTATCGTTGAACTGCGTGAAGTCTGTTTGGTTTAAACCGGGCAGAGGAAATTGGATGAATTCGAGATTTTCCGGTAGCTCGCTGGCCGCCAAATCGCGCAGCAAACCGGTGGGTTCATTACTGCTGCCGGCGACATAGATTCGCTGGCCGGAACGAAGTTTGTTAGTAACCTCTTGCATTGGACCTCCCCAAAAAAACTTACTGGCGATACAGGCGCTGCAGCAATGTCAGATATCCGTAGGCGCCGAGATAGTAGGCCACTGGAAACCACATAGGCCAAAGCGTTAGCAGCGTATTAGCCTCAAGCGGCAGGCCCAAATACAGGTGGCGAAAGGCTAGAAATAACACCGCCATAATCACACCGGTGGTAAACGCCAGCACGATACCCTGCCTGGGGGCAAAGAGAGCGCTCACGACGCCGCCGGCTAAGCCCGCGACCCAAACGGGCAATGTCACCGTAAAAAAACTTTCCTCGGTCGCAAAGGCATCTCGCACCAACACCCAAACGAGCAAGCCAAAACAGGCTGCCACCGCTGTGCGCAAAAAGAGCAATACTGTGTTCAACAACTTTCTCCGGTACCCGACTGAGGTTATCACTACCTGCGCCATTTACTCCTCATGTGCCTAGTTTGCAGATTGGGTTAGCCTTCACGCTGCAGTTTAAGGCGCGCGCAGTATGCGAATTTATACTCATCCTGAATATCTCAATCATCATGTGATGGACGGTCATCCCGAGCGACCAGAGCGATTAAGTCATCTGATGAATCACTTATCGCAAATAGGCCTGACCCAAGACTTTGAGGTAGTGCAGCCCCGGCCCATACCGCCGGAGCGCATTCTCGCCGCGCACAGCCAGTCTCATGTGGACTTTTTGCAAGCATCGCAACCTGAAGACGGGATTGTGCCATTGGATCCAGATACGTGGATGAGCCCGGCAAGCCTCAGCGTTGCCAAGCTTGCTGCTGGGGCAGTTTTTGCTGGCATGGATACGGTCCTGAACGGCGCACAACAACGTGTCTTCTGCGCCGTGCGACCGCCAGGGCATCACGCAGAGCGTCACAGCGCGATGGGTTTTTGTTTGCTCAACAGCGTCGCCATAGCGGCCATTGCCGCGCTGGATCATGCAGACGTTGAGCGCGTCGCCATACTCGATTTCGACGTGCACCACGGTAATGGCACCGTCGATATCTGCCGCGACTACCCACAAATACTTGTGTGCTCCAGCTTTCAGTCGCCCTACTACCCCAACCGTCTTGATGACCTCATACAGCCCAACATCGTCAATACGCCACTCACGGCAGGCAGTAGCGGATCGATTTTTCGCGCAGCCATTGAACGTGATTGGCTGCCGGCATTGGAAGCACACCAACCAGATATCGTTTTCGTTTCCGCAGGTTTTGATGCCCACATAGACGATCCGCTAGCGGATTTGCGCTTGGTCGAGGATGACTATCGGTGGGTAACGCAGTTTATCGTGGCAGTGGCCAACCAATATGCCCAAGGCCGAGTGGTATCGACCTTAGAAGGCGGCTATAACCTCGAGGCGTTAGCGCGATCTGCCGCCGTGCATATCGAAACGCTGGCCTGATTAAACGCCCTCATGCTGGGCTAGCTGCGGCCGATATCCTGACCACCACCGTCGCAGTACAGCCGCTCACCGGTCAGATAAGAGTTGGCATCACTGACCAAAAACTTCACGACGTTAGCAACGTCTTCAGGCTGGCAGACACGGCCCCAAGGCATGCTCTTGTCTAGCGTGCGAATATCCTCCACGCCTTGCAGCGCATTCATCAAACGCTGGCCCATGTCCGTGTCAACCAAACCCGGGGCGACGATGTTGACTCGAATGCCATTAGGCCGCTCCTCTTTCGCTAGCGTATAGGCTAGGGCCTCCATGGCGGTTTTACCCATGTTGTAAGGAGCGCCAAAGCCGCTGAGTGATCGGGTAGCCACACTAGAGATCATGACGATATCGCCGCGGTCGAGTGCGCGCATCTTGGGAATCACCAGCTTGCTCAGGTAGTGCGGACCAAAGGCGTGCGTAGCGACAACACGTTGCAGTTCGGCGGGGTCAGTTTGCTCGACGCTTTGACCTCGGCTGGCGATGCCCGCGTTGTTCACCAGGATGCCGACGGCGCCGTGGTCGGCTTCGATGGCGGCGACCATTTCGGCATTTTGCTCATAGTCGTCGACCGAGGCGGCATAGGCTTGGGCCTTGCCACCAGCAGCTAAGATAGTAGCCACGGTCTCTTCAGCGGCCTCGGCATCGCGTCGGTAATTCACCGCGACGGTGGCGCCGTCGGCGGCCAACGCCATGGAGATACCTCGACCTACGCCACGCCCACCACCAGTCACCAAGGCAACACGGCCTGCTAGTGATCCCGTCATGTATCTCTCCCCTGCTTATTTCGTACGACCCGACTTGGATCGCAACGCTTTAATTCTCTCGTCTTTACGGCTGGTCTTTACTGACCTTGGAACTGCGCATCGCGTTTTTGCAAAAACGCGCTCACGCCCTCTTTAAAATCGCTGCTCTGGCCTGCTTCATTCTGCAGATCGGATTCAAGCTCTAACTGCTGCTCGTAGGAATTCGACCAAGTCTTCCAGTAGGCCTTGCGGATCAGCGACAGCGACTTAGGACCATTGGCGAGGCGATTGGCAACTTCCATGGCACCGCTCATCAATGCCTCTTGATCGTCATAGACGCGGTTCACCAGGCCCCACTCCTGAGCTTGCTCGGCAGGAAGCCGCTCGGCGAGCAGTGATAGTTCCATGGCGCGGCCCCAGCCAACCAATCGAGGCAACAGGAACGTTGCACCGCCGTCAGGGATTAAGCCGATGCGCGCAAAGGCCTGCAAAAAATAGGCTTGGCGCGAGGCGCAGACAATATCACCCATCATGGCGAAGCTCATGCCAACGCCAGCGGCAGCGCCATTGACAGCAGTTACCATCGGCATATTCAGAGCACGCAGTTCAAACATCAGCGGATGGTAGGTGTTCCGCAAACTGTCGCCAGCGCCACCCTTGCGGCGCTTGTCACTGTCATCATTGAGATTGGCGCCTGCGCAAAACCCGCGGCCTTCTCCGGTCAGTAGCAAGCAGCGGGTCTCGCTGCCGCGAGCCTTGATTTGTGCAATCGCTTCGACGAAATCTTCGAGCATTTTTCCGCCCACTGCATTCATCACTTCCGGATGGTTGAACTTAAGTACCGCCACGCGGCCAATAAATTCCAGACTCATGCGATCCATATCAATCCCCTGTGATGTCAAAACTGAGGGTCGAGATTAACCAATGGCTGGAAGCAGCGCACCTACTGGCGGGCAAATTTTCTGACTGCTACAGTTCCTTATGGCCCACGCACACCATTACCCCGACGGCGGTATTAAGGCGCTACGCAAAGCTTGCTTACTAATCACATCTTTCATGTTTGTGGAGCTTGCGGTCGGTCTATGGGCCAATGCCTTGGTGCTGGTAGCAGATGCGGGGCATATGTTTTTGGACGCTACAGCGTTAGGCCTTGCCTGGTGGGCCGCTCACCTCTCGAAGCGCGGCTTCGACCAGCGGCTCTCCTATGGCTATCACCGTTTTCAGGTGCTGGCGGCCTTTGTGAATGGTCTCACCATGGTAGCGCTGATTATCTGGATCACCGTAGAGGCCGTGCAGCGACTGATCAATCCTGAGACATTGAATGCTTGGCCGGCGCTCATCGTCGCAACGCTGGGCTTCATCGTGAATTTGATTGCCTTTCGCCTGCTACACGACACCAGCAGTAACACCAATATTCGTAGCGCTGCCCTGCACGTATTGGGAGATTTACTCGGCTCAGTGGCAGCCATAGTCGCAGCCGTTGTCGTCATGACTGTGGGTTGGCTTTACGCGGATCCGGTACTCACGCTCGCTATTGTGGCGATTCTAAGCCGCGGCGTTTATGGCGTGCTACAAGAGTCTGCGCACATTCTGCTCGAAGGCGTGCCCGCCGGAGTGAATCTGGCGCAAATTAAGGCCACGCTCACCGAGGAAATCGACGAGGTTGATGGTGTACACCATGTGCACGCGTGGGGGTTAACCGCCGAAAAGCCGCTGCTGACGTTGCACGCGCTGATTCCTGAAAACGCCAAGGTGCAGAACGTGATTGGCGATATCAAACAACTGCTTAAAGAGCGCTTTGGTATTGAGCACTCCACCATTCAGATAGAGCTTGGATCGTGTCCGGATGATAGCAAGACTTGATGAAAAACAGACCGGTTGATCATTCGACCTTAGCCCAGTAGCTGCTGAGCCCGATCAATCAAAGGCTGCATGGACAATGCCGTGGTCTCCCAAGTCTCATCTACTCGTTTACCGCGTCGATGCAGACTTAAGTTCAAACCACTAATGATGGCGAACTTATAGGCCGCCAAGGCTCGATACCAATTTAGATCCGCAACCGCTTGTCCATAAGCGGCTTGATAAAGCTCTATCAGCGTGTCGGGGTCTAAAAACATGGTGCGCGGCGACTCGCCATCCCACGCATCGCGATCACTAAAGGTACATATCCAGCCAACGTCATTGAGGGTTGCGCCGACTCCTGTCAGCTCAAAGTCAATCAGCGCCAGTAGCTGGGCGTCTTCAGAGGCAAACAAATTGGCCGTCTGAAAATCGCCATGGAAGATACCGACCGGCGCATCTGCTGGCATGGTGTCGAGTAGTCGCTGCCGCACTTTGGGTACATCGGCAAGGCGATGGGGCTCCGCAGCTTTCTCTACAAATCGATCCCAGCGGGTAACGTCTTCGGCAAAGGGCACCGGCTCGCCTAGATAGGGCACCTTGGCGATATCGACCCGGTGCAGGCCAGCCAACGCGGTCATTGCTTGGCGGCCAAATTCCAGATGCTGGCTGGCGGAAAGCTGGTGCCCCCAATCATCTGGGCCGATGCGCATGACATCGCCCTGAAGCCAAGGCACGATGAAATACGGGGAGCCAAACCACTGGGGGTCATCGCCTGACCACTTTACCGAGCAGTGCGGCACCTCGGTACCATCCAGTGCGTTGAGCACGGCAACCTGTCTGAGTACGTCAGCAGTGCCTACCCAGTTCACGCCAGGGGGCGGCAGGCGGATAAACCATGATTCAATGCTAGCTGCCTGAGCCACACGGAAGCCGTAGGCGAAGCCCGCGTGACCAGGCATCACGACAACCTCGGTGACTTCGCTTGGCCCGACATAGTGTGCCGCACAGAAAACATCAAGCCGCCGACGCAGTTCATCCAGTTCCATAGTTTCCCCTTATCCTGCTCAGCGTGCGTTCAGCAAGCGGCCACTCGAAGCCTGTGCCACTAAACCGGTGCGTCGCTGTCAAACTGCTCGCGCAGCACCCGCTTCAAAATTTTGCCACTAGGATTACGAGGGATTTCGTCAACAAATTCCACTACTTGGGGTTGCTTGAACCGCGCGAGCTTGCCCTGACAAAACTCGAGCACATCAGGCGCCGTTAGGGCGTCATCGCTCTTTACGACAATCGCCAAGGGTGATTCGCCCCAGCGCTCGCTGTCTTGGCCGATAACGGCAGCTTCTCGGATGCCTGGATGGGTCGCCAACAGGCCTTCAATTTCCGCGGGATAGACGTTTTCACCACCGCTGATAATCATGTCTTTGATGCGATCTTGAATGCTGACAAATCCTTCGTCATCCATGGTCGCGATATCGCCGGTGTGCAGCCAGCCGTTCTTGATAGTTTCTGCCGTTGCCTCGGGGCGGTTCCAATACTCCACCATGATGTGCTCGCCCTTTACTAGCACTTCGCCTGCCGTGCCTCGGGGGACCTCTTTGCCATCATCATCGGCGATTTTCACCTCGGTATGGAAGAAGGCTTTACCGGTTGAGGCCGGATGCTTGATCGCACTCTCGGCATCCATCAAACAGGCGGGGCCGCATGACTCCGTAAGGCCATATACCTGCTGAATGCCGATACCCATGTCTGAGAAAATTTGCACCAAGGATGGCGGCACAGGCGCAGCGCCGGTCATCATCCATTTCAACGTTGAACGATCAAAGTCCTCAAAGTTGGGTACCTGCAGCATGAAGCTCAGCATGGCTGGCACTGCTAGCCCGCTGGTGATTTTTTCACGCTCGATAATCCTCCATGCTTCAACTGGATCGAACGAACGCATCACCACAGAGGTGGCTCCCATATAGACGTTGACCGCCAAGGGCGTCAGTGCTCCAACGTGGAACATGGGCAGGCATGCCAGATAACGCTCGGGATCATGGTAGACAGCCGTTCCGCCGATGGTGAGCAAACCCCAGATAGAGGTGTGATGCGTGTGTACCACACCCTTGGGCAGGCCAGTGGTACCCGACGTATACATGATGTAGAGCATATCGTGGTCCGCAGCGCGAACCTCTGGCTCAGCAGTGTCCCCTGCATCGCGAAATACTCGATAACTCTCGGCAAAATGCGCTGCGTCATCTTGGGTCACATGCAGCCATTGCCTGATGTCAGTCTTGTCGCCGCGACTGTGCAACTCGGCAACGGTATCGACAAACTCGTTATCAAAGATCAATCGCGTTGTGCCACTGTCCTTCAAAATAAACTCAAGCTCGTCTGCTACCAATCGCCAGTTCAACGGCACCACGACGGCGCCAATCTTGGCCAGCGCGTAGTAGGTCTCCATGAATTCGCTGGAATTCATCAACAACAGGCCAACGCGCTCACCTTTGGCAATGCCAGCATCAACGAAGCTGTTCGCTAATTGGTTGCAGCGATTGTTTAGCTCCGCATAAGTCAGGCGCAGGCTGCCGTCGCTCTCCACATAAGCTTCGCGGGTCGGTGACAAAAAAGCCCGCTTGGACAGAAACAAACCCAGATTATTTTGCATCTTGGCTCCCTAATTCGTTGTTGTGTGCATGAAGGATAAATCTGCGCATATTGTTGTAGAAAGCACTGCCAGATACCAGCAAGGATCAAACTGACCTACCTGCCCCCCAACGGCGAGCAAATGCTGATCGGTGCCAACTCAGCCGGCGATTATTGCCCCACGTTTCCCAAATATCCGTAACAGCGAGGTTTCAATGATTTGTTCAAGGGTGTGTACAGACTGGACAATTCGTCAAAACGCGGTATCTTTGTCAACCCTTTGTACCTGTACAATAAAATGGCCAACCCATTAGCAGATGACTTTTATCGGATCGGCAGCGTTGCGGCACTGACCGGCATCGCCGTGGAACGGCTGCGGGCATGGGAGCGCCGGCACGACTTCAGCCCAGCGCACAAGCATGGCAGAACGCGCTTTTACAGCGCCCAGCAGTTGGAAAAACTAAAAAAGATCAAACATCTGATAGATCGCGGGCAAACCGTTTCTAGCGTCATTCATTTATCCGAACAGCAGCTAAATCAGAGACTTAGCGAAAGCTCCGCACGCGCCGTCGATTCGCCTAAAGCCGCAGCGCTTACCGCCCCGCTGGTGGGCCTGGTCGGAGCGAACTTATTGCATTTGGAGCAAAGACAAGAGCCGACGGATCGTATTGATGTTGTCGCCCGCTGGGCGAATCTTGACGCGCTTCTAGACCCGAGCCAGCAGCAGCAACTGCCGCAGGTGCTGGTGTTGCAGATGCCCGTGTTGAGTACTCAGGATATTGCAAAGGCTCAGCAACACTTGCCCGACAGCAAAATTATCACTGCCTATCAATTTGCCACCGCGGCCGAACTGAGTCGCTGCCAAGCCGCAGATACGCCAGTGCTCAAGTGGCCACTGGACTGGCGCGAAATCGAATTCACCTGTCTTGAAGAGTCAAAAAAATACATAAAATCAGCCGGTTATGCCCAAAGGCGCTTCAGCGACGAGGAACTGATCGCGCTGGCCGTCAGCGATACGGACCCCAACCAACCGACTCAACATTTGGTTGAGGCTGTGCATCAAATCAATGCGCTGTCTGCGTATTTGCAAACCTGCGCGGAAGAGCACGGCAGCGGGGCCATCGCTCATGGCCCTCTCGATGAGGCTTGCAGCGATGCGGCCTATGCGCGAGCCTATTTAGAGAGCGCTCTGCATACCATCACAGCAACAGCCGAGAACCCACCCCCACAGCAAGCGTCGAACAGACCACCATCCGGCCCATCGGGCCTAGCCCACTAGACAGGAATTGGTGCCAAACAGGGTGCGTATGGCGCCTCTGCAACCGTCAAACGGCCAAACCTCGCCCGGTCTATAACAAATTCGACCCATAACTATACAAAACCTGTAAATTATTCTCATTTTTACCGAATTTGGGGTTGATTTAGATTTTTTGTACTGTACATTGCACCCAGTAGATCAGTTTCAGGCGTGCGAACAACTTAATGTAAACCCTTACAACGTCCTTCCCCCCAAGAAGATCAGTTGTTTTCAGATGCAGTTTATCTGACACGCCTTTTTTTCTTCGCAGCCGCGAAGATCCCTGCCGAGAAGCAAGCGCCTGAGTAACCGGCGCTATCGCTTCGCTCGGTTACCCCACATATGCACTCGTTAGGACAGTAGCTCCAAGGCCATTTCGGACAGGGTCGTGACGCCTAGTTTTTGCGCGTCGAGATCGACGTCATGACCTTCGCCCATGGCACCCACCAAGTAGCGCTTGTAGACCCCTTGATTAATGGCAGCCAAGCGCCAATGCGAGAACGCCCGGTAATAGTTGATATCGCTGAGATCGCGGCCCGTGCTTTGGGCATAACGCTCGGATAGCGTTTCGCGGCTACAAAAACCACCAGCAGATGTCGGCGTTAGATCCTCTTCGCGTTCTCCTGGGCCGACCCAAGAATTCAGCAAATAGCCCACATCGGCCAGCGGGTCACCCAACGTACAAAGCTCCCAATCCAGTACCGCACTCACCCTGCCATCGTTGGTAATCATGTTGCCTAAGCGATAGTCGCCATGCACGATTGCGGAGCCAACCTGCTCCGGCATGCGCTCGGCAAGCAGTCGAGTGCTCTCGTCCATGGCCGGCACTTCGTGAGTTTTAGTGGCGCCCCACTGGGTTACCCAGCGCTTCATTTGACGCTGCAAGTAGGCTTCCTTGCGACCCAAGTCCCCCAAACCTACGACATCGGGATCTATCTGATGCAGCGCCGCCAGCACGTCGATCACGTGCAGCCCCAGAGCAGCACGATCTTCTTCGCTGAGCGCGGCGGCGGCTTCGTGATTGTGCAGCACAGGTCCGGCCACATAGTTCATCACGTAGAAAGGCGCGTCATTGACCGAATCATCGACGCACAACCCCACCGTGGTGGCCACCGGCACGGCAGATCCTTGCAGCGCAAAAATGATCTTATGCTCGCGCCCCATGTCATGGGCACTCTGCAGCACATGGCCTAACGGCGGTCGACGCAGTACATAGGTATTAGCCGCCCTATCGGTTACCCGATAGGTTAAGTTCGAGTGACCACCGGCCAGTAACTCGAAGTCTAATGGCGTCTCCAGATTCTCTAGCCGATCCGCGAGCCAAGCCGTCACGGCAACCATATCGATACCCTCTAAACCGTCCGCCATTGTCTTTGCGCTCCCTCTCAAATGCTTTCAGGACGTCCAGATCATAGCTTGAGGACGAGAATCAGCGCCATAGAAAGCGCTTTAGTACAGGTTCGCTTACCTGCCACGAACTTGAGTTGGTTAACCAGTGTCGTATGATCCAAGACCTCTTTCCTGCCTTGGAGATCGCCATGTTGCGCATCTTTGGTATTACCGTTGGCTTGCTGCTAGGGAGCAGCATTCAGGCTGAACGCATCGAAAACTTCGTGCTACTTGACCAGCACGGCGAAGCACACAACCTATACTACCACCGCGAAAAGTCTGCCGTGGTCATCATGATTCAGGGTAATGGCTGCCCGATCGTGCGCAACGCGCTGACCGATTTCAAAGCACTGCGCGATACCTACGCCGATCAGGGCGTGCACTTCATGATGTTGAACGCCAATCTGCAAGACCAGCGCAGCACGATTTTGGCCGAGGCTGAAAAATTCGGAATCGACATGCCGATCTTGCACGACGAAACCCAACTCATCGGTGAGTCGCTGAACCTCGTGCGCACCGCAGAGGTGCTCGTCATCAACCCAAAAACTTGGCAGATCACGTACCGAGGACCGATCAACGACCGACAGGTATACGAGCGGCAGAAGGCCGAAGCCTCAAAGCATTTTGCCGCTGACGCCATTGCCAGCGCGCTTGCAAACCAACCCGTTGCAGTCGCCAGCCGCGACACCATGGGGTGCTTGATCAACTTCGCTCAGCGCAATGTCGACCATGCGCAAATCAGCTACACCGAAACCATCGCGCCAATCCTTCAGGAAAAGTGTGTGATCTGTCATACCGAGGGCGGTCTTGGCCCTTGGGCCATGTCCAGCTATGAGATGGTGCGCGGCTTCTCCCCCATGATGCGCGAAGTGATTCGCACTAAGCGGATGCCGCCATGGCATGCGGATCCGCACATCGGCACGTGGAAGAACGACAAGTCACTGAGCGTTGAGCAGGCCCAAACACTTGTACACTGGATCGAAGCAGGCGCTCCTCGTGGCGATGGCGAAGATCCGCTGCAAGGCCTAGCGATTGCGCAGGCCGAGTGGCCACTCGGCGAGCCGGATCTGATATTGGAAATGCCCGAATATACGATCCCTGCCAGCGGCGTCGTAGATTATAAATTCCCGCGTCTAGCCAATCCGCTAGAACAAGCCGTTTGGGTAAAAGCTGCAACGGTGATCCCCGGCAACCGCGAAGTCGTCCATCACATTCTGGCCGGCTCCATCGATGCCACCACTGCGCAAGCCAAGCGAAATTCTGGCGTCTTCGATAACTACCTGATTGGCTATGCTCCGGGCAACGAAACCAACATATTTCCTCAAGACACGGGCGTTTACATTGCTCCGGGCGGCGAGTACACCTTCCAGCTGCATTACACGCCCATCGGCAGAGAGGTTGTCGATGCCTCGCGCATTGGTCTGTATTTCCATGATAAGCAGCCGGGCAACTTCTACCGCCAAAGTGTGGTCATTGACCCAACCATTGAAATCCCTGCCAACGAGGCGCGACATGCTGAGGTGGCTTACTACGAGTTTGACAAGCCAGCCCTACTGCACGATCTCGTACCCCACTCACACTACCGAGGGGTCGCGTCAAAGTTCGAGCTGATGGGCCCGGATGGCAGCCGCGAAACCGTACTGTCCGTGCCCAACTATGACTTCAACTGGCAGCGAACTTATACCTTTATGGAGCCCAAGCGTATCGAGCCCGGCAGCCGCTTGGTGCACACCACGTGGTATGACAACTCGGCCGCCAACCCCGGCAATCCAGACCCAAGTCGCACCGTGCCTTGGGGGCTGCAAAGCTGGGACGAAATGCTTTACGGCGCGTTCAGCTACACGTTAGTTGACGAAACGTCGGAAGCACCTGTCTTGGATAAGGCGCTAGCCGACACCACGCAAATGGTGGGCTTTCTCGACAAAGACATGGACGGCAAGCTGAGTTGGCAAGAACTACCAGGTCGTATAAAGAAACGCCTCATCCAAGGCTTCAAAATGGTGGATAGCAACGCCGATGGCGGACTGGACATTCAAGAGCTGTATAGCATGAGCCAGCGCAGCCGTGAGAGTAAAGCCGACAACGCGTCGACTGGCGCCGGCAGCGAATAGCGCAACCACATAGGCAAGTCATGCCCCTTGTCTCGGCAGGGGTTTTTCATGGCCGATCGAATCACCCAATTTGAAAAACAACAGGAGATCATGATGGAGCGTGAATACGACATTATTGTTTGGGGTGCCAGTGGTTTCACAGGCCGCCTTGTCGTCGACTACATGGCAGAACAGCAGACCAACAGTAACCTCAAGTGGGCGGTTGCCGGGCGAAACCCACAAAAGCTGCAACAGATACTCGCCGGCCGTGATATTCCTGTGCTTACCGCAGATAGCGGTGACGAAGAATCAATCAGCGCTCTGGTGCAACAGGCTCGGGTCATTCTGACAACTGTTGGTCCGTACGCGCGCTATGGCTCAAGTTTGGTCGCCGCCTGCGCAAAGCATGGCACGCATTACTGCGATTTAACCGGCGAGGTACACTGGATGCGCGAGATGATCACGGCGCATCAGGAAGAAGCTAAGAGCACCGGTGCTCGCATCGTGCATACCTGCGGATTCGACAGCATACCGTCAGATTTGGGCGTCTACTTTCTGCAAAAGCACATGTTGAAAACCCACGGCGTGCCCGCGCGGCAAATCAAATATCGCCCCCGCGCCTTCAGCGGTGGCTTCAGCGGCGGCACCATCGATAGCATGATCGCGATGATGGAAAAAGCGCGAGCAGATAAAACCGTTTTTAAGCAACTCGCCGATCCTTATGTCCTCAACGAGACCCGGCGCGGTCTCGATGGCCCCGACCGCATGAGCGCCTACTACGACGAAGACTTTGACTCTTGGGTTGGCCCCTTTGTTATGGCCGGAGTGAACACCCGCGTGGTGCGGCGGAGTGCCGAGTTGCTAGACGGACTTTACGGCAACGACTTTCAATACAACGAAGGCACGTTATCGGGCAAGGGTGCCGCCGGCTTTTTAGGCGCCACTGGCGTTGGTGTCGGCAGTGGCATCTTCGTGGGAGCGGCAAGCATGTCATTCACTAGAGGCCTGCTGCAGAAATTTTTGCCCAAGCCGGGTGAGGGCCCCAGCGATGATGCCATCAACAAGGGTTACTACGATATCGAGTTGTTCGGACAACATCCGACAGACAGCAGCAAAAACGTCAGGGTTCGGGTCAAGGGCGACAAGGATCCAGGTTACGGATCTACCTCGAAGATGATTGCAGAAAGCGCACTGGCACTGGCCCAAGACGAACTGCCTGTGGCAGGCGGCTTTTGGACGCCCGCCTCTGCCATGGGTGACCAGCTATTACAGCGCCTGCCGCACAGCGCGGGGGTTACCTTTGAGGTCATCGAGGGCTAGGAGGGCCATATTGATCGCACCTTGGGCCTTAGCGGCCGCGCTTAGCTGTCGGCGACTTCTTTTCGCTAAAGGTTCAGCTGTCTGCGCACGTCGCTGAGCGCCTCAATGGTCGCCAGTGCTTGGCTTTGATCTGATGACATGTTGCGCACGACGATGTCGGTAAAACCGGCATCGGAGAATTCTGCAAATTGGTCAGCAACCTGCGACACATCTCCGCAAATCAATGCTTCTTCAGGAAAACCTCGGTAACCCTTCGCGACTGCATCACTCCTAAATGCCTCGGCTTCTTTGACCGAACCTGCGATAAAAACGTCGCGCCTCAGCGCCACTGCGCTGGGCGCGCGCTGATGCTCCGCACACGCTTGGCGATATTGGTTGAGCTGCTCTTTTGCTTGCTGTGGCGTCGCAGACGGCGTGCCCAACCAACCCTCGGCCAAACGCGCAGTCCGATTGATCGCAGCTGGCGCGGTAGCGCCAATCCAAACTTCGATGTCCTGCGCTGGCAGCGGCGCAATATGCGCGTTCTTAAGGTGCCAGAAGCGCTCATGGCTCACGGTTTCACCCGCCCAAAGCTGCCGCATGATGGCTAACGAATCTTCGAACATAGCAACACGCTGGCTCATGTCGATGCCCATGCCAGCGCTTTGGTCGGGCAAGCCGCCTAGACCACACTGCATGATGAAGCGACCGGGCATGATGGCGGCCAATGTGGAGATCTGTTCTGCAAGCAGTACCGGGTGCCAGAGCGGCAGTAGGTAAAGTGCCCCCGCAGGTTTGCCGTGCCAGTGCGCAAGCATGCGGCCGAGTATTGGAGAATTCTGGTAGTAGGCGTAGTCGGTTACGTGGTGATCGCCAACAAACAAACTGTCCAAATCTGCCTGACTTGCTGCCTCGGCACGCTCGAGCATATGCCGAACACCCTGAGCTGGATCGTCTACGCGGTAGGCAGACTGAACTGAAATACCAATACGCATGGCGCTGCTATGCCTTTAGTGAACGTTGTGCCGCGCGCGGCTGCGTTACGGAAAACGATAGCTGCGTCTGTTTGGCAGGCTCGTAGGCCTTCAGTTCACCGTCGTTAAATAAAAAATCTTGGACAAAGGGGCCAGCGGACGACTTCTGCCCTCGGGCTTGCTCCAGCACCCTAGGCAGCCAGATCGCATCATCCGCCCACATCGACGGATAGGGAACGGCGTTCATATCGCACCAAAAGGGTTTGGCCTCTCGAGTCTGGGTTAACTCGCCGGAGAAATGTTCAGCGACGAAGACATAGCCCAACCACTGTGGTCCAGCCTGTTCTACAAAGCGCAACTCTGCTGCGCAGGTCAATTGATGAACCATCAAGCCCGTTTCTTCCAAGGTCTCGCGGCGCGCGCACTCCAGCAGCGATTCGTCGGCCTCCCACTTACCCCCCGGTCCATTGATTTTGCCTTGGCCGTGTCCCGACAGTTTTTCAATTAACAACACGCGCTCGTCATCGACCAAAAACACCAGCGTGCCAATCAGTTCCGGCTGCCACTGGTTTTGCCAAGGGGTCTTTATGACTTGCAGTGCTGTTGCCGTAGATGGATCAGTCAACATTTTTTCCCCAACGAAGCATCAGTCGGCGTCATATCGCTGTTGCAGCGCCGCATAAAGTGCGTCGGGTAACTCGTTCGGCGTTACCGTTAATGCGTTGAGCACTTCGATCAGATGCTCGTTGTCCTCTCTACCTTGCCAGAGCTTGCGGTATTCACCGCTCTTATAGCCGTTGTTTTGACGAAAGCCGTTAAGCACGTTTTTGCCAATGTACAGGGAGAACAATTCATCCAGCGTCATGGGCAGCGCGGCCATCGCATCGACAAAGGGCTGCAGCTCGAACGAGCGTGTACGCAAACAGGCGTGCGCCAACGCCTCTATCGCCAATCTGAAGCGTTCCTCTTGCTCATCCTTATTTTCCGACGCGCGCGCGGTATCAACGGCAAAGAGGGCGTCGGCGACCGAGTCTTCAAGCCGGTCTTGGCGCAGCAATTCGCTGAGCGCAAAGTGCCAGATATCGACTAGCTCGAGTTTTACCTGATCTAGATCTCCGTCCTGTTTTTTCCACCACTTCCAGCCGAAGTGATCGAGCATTTCAGCGCATTCGACCCAAATTGCTCGGTAATAGGCATAGCCCTGCGTGCGCCATTGAGCATGTACCAGGGTGTTATGTTCGTCCTGCATCCGCGCCATGGTTTGCAGCATGGCGTAGCGCGCTTGGCCTAGGTTCGATGCACTCGAAGAGCTCTCAGGGGTTGGCATGGGAAGCATCCAAAAGATCAATCTGTGAGGAGGTTAGCCTACCGAAACTACGCACAAACCGCCCTAGGCAATCCCGCAGCCCCTCTATTGCTAGGCTGCTGACCAGCCGTTAGCCTAGCAAGGTTAAACACAACAATAAGCGGGGGTAGAGCAAATGGATTTATCATTCGGCCCGGAATACGAAGATTTTCGCGGTGAGGTCATCAGCTTTTTAGCAAGCAACGCCGATAAAGCCCCCAAGGGCAATGACCTGCGCGGTGAGCAAGCCAAGAATTGGCAGAGGCTTCTTATTGAACATGGGTACACCTGCCGAACCATTCCCAAAGAATTTGGCGGCTACGGCGCCGAGCCAGACATCATCAAGACACGCATTATTGCCGAAGAATTCTCCAAGTCGCGGGTCAACACCGGCCTTGGCGGGCAAGGTATTTCCATGCTCGTCCCGACGCTGCTGGAAATGGGCACCCAAGAACAGAAAGAGCAGTTCATTCGCCCTACCATCATGGGCGATATGATTTGGTGTCAGGGCTACTCCGAACCCGGTGCTGGCAGTGACCTAGCCGCTCTGTCGACGGCAGCCGTCCTCGACGGCGATGAGTGGGTGATCAATGGTCAAAAAATCTGGACCAGCACCGCGCAAATAGCCGACTGGATTTTTTGCTTGGTGCGCAGTGAGCCCGACGCACCCAAGCACAAAGGTATTTCGTTTTTGCTGTTTGATATGAAAACACCGGGCATCGAAGTACGCCCTCTGGTGGACATGACGGGACATGCCAACTTCAACGAAACCTTCTTCACCGATGTTCGCGTACCCAAGCATCAAATCGTCGGCGAGCGTGGGCAAGGCTGGCAGGTGGCTAACGCCATCTTGGGCCACGAGCGCGAAACGCTCGCACCCGCGAATACCGCACAGACTCGGGTCAACGCACTGATTGAGCTGATGAAAAATGAGACTGCTGACGGCGCGCGGCTGATCGATAATCCGGTATATCGCGATCGCCTGATGAAAATTCAGGGCAAAGTGATGGCCATGCGCTGTAACGAACTGCGCGTGCTGTCCGCGCGACTGAATGCCGGACAGGATCCGGGGCTGTCGCGCATGATCACCAAACTCGAAGGCACAGAGCTGCGCCATGACCTCGAAGGCCTAGCCATCGATGTGCTGGGAGAAATTGGTCTCGCCTACGAAGATAACCCCCACCTACGAGGTGCGGGCAGCTGGCAGCGAGAGTACATGTATTTCTTGGGCCTTATCATTGGTGGCGGCACCTCGCAGATCCAAAAGAACATCATCAGCGAGCGCGGCCTAGGTATGCCTCGCGAGCCCAAATTCGAAAAAGCGAGCTAAGGAGCCAACATGCAATTCGGACTTTCTGAAGAACAAACCCTGCTGCTCGACAATGTAAATCGCTTT
>PYIJ01020198.1_pt1 | contig 23389 bp, 23 predicted proteins | sample 3578051 | NCBI WGS metagenome assembly PYIJ01 (sample SAMN08408021, study PRJNA431606) | Marine metagenome isolate SA_KN192-05_S13_5m, whole genome shotgun... | biome: marine; feature: oceanic pelagic zone; material: water; isolation source: surface water sample, 0.2-0.8 um fraction ... | reverse complement strand
GACGGCACCGAGTTGTCTGACGCAGCAGACGCGGCGGTACAGACCTTCCAGGCCGACGCAGCGCGCGAAGCAGGTATCTTCCACCACTTGATTACCCTACCGACTTACCACACAGCAGCACTGTCTACCGATGTGCTGTCTGAAGGCTACTTCGGTGACCTTGGTATGTTGGCCTATGTGCGCGACGTACAGCGTCAGGAGATCCGCAAAAACTTGGCTTCCGTGAAGCACCAAGACCTTGCTGGCTCTAACGTCGGCGATGACCACAAAGAGTACTTCTTGGGTGAGAAGGCGCTGTTGGCAGGCGGTGCAGCAAACACGATGAACCAGTTCTAAACAGGCATCGTTAGTCAGCCAAATAGGCTGGTCAGAAAAAGGCGGTATCGCATAGGCGGCTTACCGCCTTTTTTATGTCTCATTTTTACTCTGGCGCATTGGCTCATCCGCGAACTCTTTGGCACCATGCATGGTTCACATCTGTAGGAGAGAGTCATGAATGTTGTCGACGCTATCGCGCACGCCATGAAGGCCGAAGGAATCGACATGCTGTTTGCCTATCCGGTTAACCCGTTGATTGAAGCCGCAGCAAAGCTGGATATTCGAACGATTATCGTGCGCCAAGAACGCATCGGCTTACATATGGCTGACGCCTATTCGCGCCTGTCATCTGGCGACAAAATTGGTGTATTTTGCATGCAGCATGGCCCTGGGGCTGAGAACGCCTTTGGCGGCGTGGCCCAGGCCTATTCCGAGTCGGTACCGATTTTGGTGATTCCCGCAGGCTATCCGCGCCGACTCGCTCACTACTATCCGAATTTCAATTCCACCCTAAATATGCAGCACATCACCAAGTGGGCTGAGCCCATCACCATGGGCAAAGCCGTGCCCGAGGTGCTGCGGCGGGCATTTTTTCAGCTGCGCAATGGTCGCCCGGGACCCGTGATGCTAGAGGTGCCATTGGACGTGATGAACGAAGAAGTGCCAGATACCTGGAACTATGTGCCTTCTTTCAGCGCCAAATCTGGCCCTGCGCCAGACGACGTCGCCTCCGCTGCCAAGGCACTGGCTGGTGCCCAGCGCCCTGTGATTTATGCAGGACAAGGGGTTCACTACGCTAAGGCGTGGGATGAACTCAAGGTTCTGGCGGAGACATGGAACATACCGGTTACTACCAGTATCGAAGGCAAAAGCGCCTTTCCTGAGAATCACCCCCTGTCCTTGGGCTGTGGTGGCCGCGCCAATTCACGTCAGGTGAAGCAGTATTTGAATGATGCCGATGTCATCTTCGGTGTAGGCGTCTCTTTTGCGTTGACCGCATTCGGAGTGCCGATGCCTGCGAACAAGGATGGCTCAAAGACGCTAATCCACGCGACCTTGGACCCCATGGATTTGAACAAAGACGTTCCGGTCCAGCATGGCCTTATTGGCGATGCCAAGCTCACGCTGCAGGCGCTAAGCGCCGAGATGGAAAACTATTCCAAAGCGCCCGCCGAGCAGCGCGCGGCAGAGCCAGAAAAAATTGCCGTGATTCGTGATGAATGGCGCAGCGAATGGCTGCCCAAACTTACCAGTGACGATACGCCCATCAATCCCTATCGAGTCATCGCAGAGCTTGATCGCATGGTGGATAAAGACAATGTCGTCATCACCCACGATGCGGGGAGCCCGCGCGACCAAACCACACCGTTTTGGGAAGCTACCTCACCGCTCTCCTACATTGGCTGGGGTAAAACCACCCAACTCGGCTACGGCCTTGGACTTGCCATGGGCGCCAAACTCGCGGCACCAGAAAAACTCTGCATCAATGTCTGGGGCGATGCGGCCATTGGCTTTACCGGCATGGACTTCGAGACCGCCGTGCGGGAGAACATTCCAATTTTGTCGATCTTGTTTAACAACTTTTCCATGGCGATTGAGATTCCGATCATGCCCGTTTCCCAAGAGAAGTATGGTGCTATCGAAATTTCCGGGCATTACGCAGATATGGCGAAAGCCTTTGGTGGCTATGGCGAACGGGTTACCGATCCGAACGACATTGTGGCCGCGCTCGAGCGCGGCATTGAGGCCACCCGCAACGGCCAAGCTGCACTGCTTGAATTCATTACCAGCCAAGAGATCGACATCTCTAACGAATAGTCACTGACTCACAATCACAACCCACCTAGATAAAGAGCACAATCATGAAAGCACGCGCCGTCGCATTAAAGTCACGCCCAGTAGGCATGCCAAAAACCGATGACTTCGACATCATCGAAATCGATGTACCAGAGCCTAAGGAAGGTGAGATACAGGTCAAAAATGCCAGCATGTCTGTAGACCCATACATGCGCGGACGCATGTATGACCGCAAATCTTACGTACCGCCCTTTCAGATTGGTGAGGTACTGACCGGTGGTTGCGTAGGCCAGGTGACCGCATCGGCTCATCCAGATTTTAAAGAGGGCGATTACGTTTCTAGCAGCTGGGGTTGGCGCGAAGCCTATACCGCTCCTACCAATGGCATCGAACGTCTGGGCGATATCGCTGCTGCACCCTCACAGTATATCGGCGCAATCGGCATGCCCGGTATGACCGCCTATGTTGGGTTACTGGAAGTTGGCGCGCTGAAAGATGGCGAGACTGTTTTCGTCTCCGGCGCAGCAGGCGCCGTAGGCAGCATCGTTGGCCAAATCGCTAAGCTCAAGGGCTGCACGGTGATTGGCAGCGCTGGCTCCGACGACAAAGCGCAACTTCTTAAAGACGAGTTAGGTTTTGATTACGGCTTTAACTACAACGACGGCAGCATTGTCGGCCATCTGAAAGAAGCCGCCCCAGCAGGCATCGATGTCTATTTCGACAATGTCGGCGCAGAGCATTTACAGGCCGCCATTATGTGCATGCGCCCCAATGGCCGCATACCACTGTGCGGGGCCATCGCTACCTACAACGATACGCAGGCGCGTCCAGGTCCTAACAACTTATCCATGGCTATTGGCCTTGGGCTTACCCTGCGAGGATTTATCGTAAGCAACTTTATGCACATGGCGCCGCAGTTTAGAGCGGATATGGAAAGGTGGGTCGGCAGCGGTGAAGTCACCACCAAGGAAACTGTCTACGAAGGCATCGAAAAAGCACCCGATGCCTTTATCGGCCTGTTCACGGGAGCCAACACCGGCAAGATGATCGTTAATTTTTAGCCCAGTCACTCACTAGGCACGAGATGATGGGTTTACCGCTCATATGACGCTCACCATGATGGTATTCAATTGGATACCGTTATGGCGTGGTCATGAACAACAGCCCACACAATTGGGCGGCCTTAGAGGCGATGCATCAGGCCAGCACCTTGGACGCAGACTTTGTGGCTGGTGTTACCCACCAACATTTGGGCGAAGAAGAGTCCCGCCTCGCAAGACTGGCAGGAATACGCGCGAGCAATACCTAACTCCGCGTAGCGATGTAGCCCCACACCCGATCTGCGCCAAGACTCGCCAAATGCTGGCCGAGCTTGGTCTGCCAATAAAACTCGTTACCCCATTCGTCCCGCCAGGCCCAAAGCCGGCGCGTAAAGTGATGAAGCCGATGCTCATAGGTGTAGCCCATAGCTCCGTGTACCTGATGCACTTGTTCGGCGACGATCCCAACAGCCTCACCCACTCGCGCCTTGGACGCCGCCACTTCTTGTTCGAAGCGCTCGGTTCCCATGGCATCAACGCCTGCGTCTGCGGCACGCTGCGAGGCTGCGACCTCCGTACCGACAACCGCCAGCGAGTGCTGTATCGCCTGAAACTTACTGATCGAGCGACCAAACTGGCTGCGTTCTGCAGCAAATTGCAGCCCGAGATCGAGCACTGCTTGCAGACAGCCTGCCATCAAATTCGTACGCGCCAGCGCCATCTGCGTGTGAGGCGCGTCGTCCAGTTCAATGCGCTGACTCGCCGCGCCCACAGTCATCGTGTCGCGTGCTTCTCCGGCAAGGTTGGCACCGCGCTGTTGCAGTGATGCCGCATCGAACACGCAAACTTCATGGCTACCAGCCTCAACACCAATCGCCAGCGTTGCCTGCCGCCCCCACGGCACCTGCACCAACGAATCTCCCGCTTGGGTGCCAATACTGGCGAAGCCTTGCGCCGGCGCACTCGCCCCCAACCATTGATTCGCCAGCAGAATTTCCGCCATAGGTAGTGGCGCCGCAAAGCGCCCACATACTTTTAGAAAGGCAAAAAGATCTTTCGTCTCAGTCCCGCTGCCGGGGCTACCAAGCTGATGAAAGCCATTTTCCACCAGCTGTTGCCACAGCTTGGTAGGAAATGCGCCTTGCTCGGTAGCATCCCAGAGGCTTTTGTCACAGTGATCAGTAAAGATCTTTTCTGCGGTTTCGATGATCAGTTGTGATGTGTCCATATACCTCCCCCGGGCAGTCCTCCGCCAAACGCGTCTTAGCGCAGCCCCAAGCCGCGCGCGATAACACCGCGCATGATTTCCCGCGTGCCGCCACGCAGGGTAAACGACGGCGACAGCATCAACGTTTCTTCGAAGGTCTCGCGAAACAATCGCTGCTTGTCGGGATCGACGGCACTAAGGTCAGGTACCACCAGCCGAGCTATTTCCGGCAACAACTTCTCAAAATTATTGCCCAGTTCTTTAACCAAGGCCGCTTCAACGCTGACATCCTTGCCCGCTTCCAGCATGCCCGCCACAGACAACGACATACGGCGCAGCGTCATAAAGTGGGAGGCAATGCGCCCAATGGCGGCCGCTTGATGGGCTGAAGGATCGTCACCGCAAATACGTACAAGTTCCACGAACACGCGGAACGACGACAAGAAACGCTCTGGGCCACTGCGCTCGTAAGCCAGCTCAGATGTAACCTGCTGCCAGCCGTTGCCAGGCTCACCAACAATGCGGTCCTTGGGCACAAGTACGTCATCGAATACGACCTCGTTAAAATCTTCTCCGCCGGCCATGTTGCGAATGGGCCGCACATTGACGCCGTCATTTTTCAAATCGACGATGATCTGTGAGAAACCCGCATGCCGATTCTCCGATGGCGCTTCGGTGCGAACCAAGCAAATGATGTAGTGGTTGCGGTGCGCGTCGGTGGTCCAGATTTTGGTGCCGTTGATGCGATAAGCATCGCCCTCCGCCGTTGCCGTGGTGCGCACGGAAGCCAGATCCGATCCAGTATCAGGCTCGCTCATGCCAATTGAAAAATAGCTCTCGCCGCGCGCGATGCCGGGTAAGTATTTGGCTCGCTGCTCTTCGGTGCCAAATCGAAGCAGCAAGGGTCCGCTTTGCCGGTCGGCAATCCAGTGGGCGCTGACCGGTGCGCCTGCAGCGAGCAACTCTTCAGTGACAACCAAACGTTCGAAGTTAGTCTTGTCGCTTCCGCCTACGTCGGTAGGCCAAGTCATACCTATCCAGCCGTGCTCACCCAATTTTTGGGAAAACTCTGGGTCATGACCGGTGACAAAATCAGAGTTCGGTTTCGGCAAATGCGCGCGATTGTCCTCGATAAAGTCTCTGACTTGATGACGTAAAACCTCAGCCTCGTCATCCAAACTAACACGATCAAATTGCAACACGCTTCCTCACTCTCACCAGAAGTAGAACCTCTAAACACTACTGAGGGGCGATGGGCGATGCAATCTTGCCAACGAACCGAAACTTGTACAGATCGAAATCCAGGTGGCGACCATAGAGCTAGCAATTCGCCTGTGGCACCATCTAGCAATGCTTGAACCCAACGAACTCAAATACGCCTTTGAGCCGGTCTTTACCGACATCAAGGAGCGCTCCACGGTTGCTGAGCGATTCATCGATCGCAGTTTGTATCAGGTTTATGTGGCGACCCTGTGGGCCAATGTAGTGTTGTCACCGGGAGAGGCCGGCATCGAGGAAGAAGATTTAGAAGATCTGCACGACTTAGTAGTCGCCGATATTCAGTCGGTGCTGGGGAACAACGAAGACCTCACTACCGTGTTCACGTTCATCAGCAGTAAGTCTGGCGAACAGGCCATGATCGAGGCCAAGCTCAACCAAACTCACAAGGATCTGCTGCAGTACTTTTCGAGCATGATTCTAGATCCGGATGGGCATAAACAGTGGATGGACGAGATTCGCGATAATCTCTGAGTCGCCGCTAGTCACCCATCACATTAACGATGATCGACCGCGTGCGGGCACTGTGCCGGTGTTCCCAGAGGTATACGCCCTGCCATACACCCAGCGCCAGCTTGCCTCGCATGACTGGCACCCCAACCTGCACCGCTGTCAGCGCCCCCTTGATGTGCGCGGGCATATCGTCCGGGCCCTCCTCCGTATGGGTGTAGAGGGGGTCGTTTTCTAGCACCAAGCGCGACAACCAATTTTGTAGATCGGCCTGCACGGCGGGATCAGCGTTTTCCTGAACCAGCAAACTTGCCGACGTGTGCTGGATAAACACCGTGGCCAAGCCATCTTGCACACCGCTGCTGGCGACGGCGCTGCTGACTTGAGCGGTAATGTCATACAAGCCTTGGCCATCGACAGACTTTTCAAAGGCATGGTTACTCATAGAATCGGATACTCAGTGATCTTTCAGGTATCAAGATGCCACAGACTCAAAAGCGGGAAATAGGTAATCAGCATCAGCGCCAGCAACAGCACCAGCAAGAACGGCAGCGTCGCAGAATACAACTCGGTCAGCGGCTTTTTAAACCGATAGCTGGCGATGAACAAATTCATCCCCACCGGCGGCGTAAAGTAGCCAATCTGCATATTCGCTAGAAAAATGATGCCAAGGTGCACCGGATGAACGCCGTAGCCTACCGCTACCGGCAACAGTAGCGGCACCATGATCACCAGCGCAGAGAATATATCCAGCATGGCTCCCAAGATCAGCAGCAACACGTTCAGCAGTATCAAAAAGCTTAGCGGGTCTTCGATGTAGCGATTCATAAAGGCGAGTAACTGCTGGGGTGCCTCGGCATCGACCAGAAAATTGGTGAACCCCAGCGCAATGCCCAAAATCAGCAAAATACCGCCGACCATGACCATGGACTCCACCGCCACCCTCGACAGTTGTCGCCAAGCGACCTCTCGATAGAGCACAACTTCCGCCAGCACCACATAGGCCGCAGTCACCGCTGCCGCTTCCGAAATGGCGAAGTAACCGCCGAATACACCGCCCAGCACCACAAAGGGCAATGGTAGCTCCCAGCGAGCATCCCACAGCGCGCTGCTTAGTTTTTCCAAAGTGAACGAAATACGCGGAATCTTCCCGCCGCGGTGATGCCACAGCGTCCAGCCGATCAGCAGCGACAGCATCAGGCATAGCGGCGCCACGCCCGCAACGAAAAGCTCAACGACGGTAAAAGGCTCACCCACATTAAGCTGTTGCGCGATTACGCCGTAAAGAATCAGCGGTACCGAAGGCACCAGCAAGAGACCCAAACTTCCAGATGTGGTGACCAGGCCAAGACTGAATTTATCCGCAAAACCTGCCTGCTTCAGCGCGGGTAACAACAGTGCTCCTAGCGCCACGATGGTCACGCCAGAAGCGCCCGTGAGCGCGGTAAACACCGCGCAGGCAATGAAGGCGACAATGGCGAGGCCGCTGGGAAGCCAGCCGAACAAGCTCTGCATCAAATTGACAAGACGAGTGGAGGTATTCGCTTCGCTCAGCAAATAGCCGCTAAAAGTGAACAGCGGTAGCGCCACCAACAATGGCGTATCAACAATGCGATACAGCTCAATTGGAATGATGCTCAGGACAACATCCAACTCACCATCATAAAGACCATAAAACCCAAGCAGCGAGGCTCCCAACAGCACGGAGAACAGCGGCGCCCCCAGCGCGGCCACAATCAACAAGATGATAATGCCCAGCCAGATCATCGCTGCACCGTGAGCAACAAGTAACGCAGCGCCATGACGCCGCCGCCAATTGGCATGATGATCTCGCACAGCCACGCGGGCACATCGCCGAAGGCTATGGCGTTATCGACGTACTCGTAATACACGAACTGACCACTTCCCCAAGTGAAGAGCACCAGCACGAAACAGGTAAAAAGACGGGTGAGCCGCAGCAACCAATGACGGTGCTCCGGTTTGACCATGCGGCCAAGCAGGTCGATACGAATATGGCTGTCGTCTCGCGATGCCACCATGGCACCTAACATGGCAACCCAAAGTACCGCCACCCGCACGAGGGAATCGCCCCAGTACAGGCCAGCATCAAAGAAGTTGCGCAGAATGACCTGACTGGCGGCGACACCAACCATGGTCATTAACAACAGGACGAGAATGCCGTCTTCGAAACGGCGCAGCTGAGTTAAGAATTGCTCGATCTTACCACCGCCCTGTGGGTCTACCTGAGCGTTCACTGGGTGGCGGTTTGGCTACTGCGATATTCCTGCAGCAAGGACATCAGCTCATCAAACATGGCCGAGGAGACGTAATCATTTGCCTTAAGCTTCTGGTTAGCTTCATCTGCGATGGCATACCACTCAGCCAATTCTGAATCGGATGGTTGCAGCCACTGCAGCCCTTCGCTAACCAGCGCATTGCCCGCGGCGTCGTTGTCTTTGCGTGAGGCTGCATCCACTCGCACAACGGCGGCAGTGAGTTCTTCGGTGACAATGGCCTGCTCGGCTTCGCTCATGCGGTTAAACGCACGCTCGGTGATCGCGAACAGCCCGTAGACATACATCAGCGGTAGCTCGAGGGCGTAGTCCACTTGGGTATGCCACTGCAGGGCAATGGCGCCGATAGGCGGCGAACCGATGCTATCGATTAGGCCGGTTTGCAGACCGGTCAGCACGTCGGCAATAGGCAGGGGAATGGGCGTGATGTTGAAAGAAGAATAGGCCTTAAGCGCACCCGGGTCGTTATCTGGAGCCCAAACACGCTGATTTTGAAAATCGGCCACGGCGGTCACGGGATCCTTGGTCATTGGATAGGCAAAGCCCACTTCCGCCAACCCGAAACCAACAAACTTGTTCTCGCGCAGACCAGCCATCAACTTTTTATCTAGCCGCGCGCGCACATAATCGACCTCTTCAGAGCTGCGAAACACCAGCGGTAAGTTGTATAGCGCAATGTCAGGGTAGGACTGCATCACGCCACCAGAGGTCATGGCCGCGCCGTGCAGTTGGCCAACCCGCAGCTTGCGCAGCACGGCTTTGTCATCGCCCATCACGCCGCCGGGGTAAATCTTGAGCTTCACTTCATCGTCGGTGCGCTCGCGAATCGCCTTCGCCGCTGCGCGCAGCTCGATCATCCAACCCGTGCCCTCAGGCGATAGCGTGGCAATCTTCAGGGTGGTCGCGGCGTTAACGCTGGCCGTTAGCAGCAGACCAACAAATAGCCCACACAGGCTTAGCGCACGATGAGTGACGCCAAACACTGACGATTGGGTGAGGCGAGAAATTGCACTAGAAATAGTCATCAGCACTGTCCAATAGTAATTGAGCGCGCTCCTGCGCCACGGTGTTCATTAGGGTCAGCCTCGGCGCCTGCACATCTGCGGCCAGCACCTCCTGCAACAGTTGGTCGTGCAGTTCTCGATCAAACATTAGGCGCGCATATTGATCTGCGAGCATGACTTTGACGATGAGGTTACGCTCATTAGAAATTGCCAGCGCGCGTTCGAAGTGCTGACGACCCAGTTCAGGTCGACCGCCCATGGCAGGCGGCAGTAGAGTCTCAAATACACCCATGTAAAGAAACGCGCCACCGTTCGCGTGCTCAGGGTCAAGATCGGCAACCCGCTGAATGAGCGCCTTCACCCGCCCCAGCTGCGCGATGGCAGTAAAGTCGGAACTGTTGCCCTGAATCCAGCCCGCCCAAATGCTGCCAAGGTTGTATAGCGCAGGGACACTTTTCAGGTCTTGGGCATCCACCCAGGCAGAAAAATCGTCAAAGTCTCGTGATTCCAACGCGCAGGCATCCTTTAGCGATAAACAAGTAGCGCGCAAGATCTGCGCCTTCGCCTTGCTGTGCAGCCGCGCCGCCCGCGCGGGATCTGCCACGAAGGCACCTGCGTAAGCAGAGTGCAGCTCCGCCGATTGCGCCAGCAGCGCCGGATTGTCCGGCGAACCCGCCAATAGAGAATCGATCAAAATCAGGTACGACGGCGCGCCATCGCGAATCATCGCCGGATCGTCGCTGTTGAGAATGGCCGCGGACAAATTTGATGCCAAGCCGCCGGTCACCGAGCCGACAATGCTAGCGCAACCGCCGAGCAAGAAGACCCCCGACAGTGCTAACCAGCCAACAAATTTTGATGCCCGCTGGCGCTGAAAATTGGGCGTATACATTAAGCGTTAGATCCTGCCGAGGCGTTGCTGCATGAAAACAACGCAGGCTAGTTAAATCAACCTCGAAACCATGACAATGGCCGAGTTCGCGCTCTGGATACGCAAACATGGCAAACGCTAGAAGCCTGCACGCACTTGCTCCATTCGCTAATATGATCAACCAATAGCAAGGAAGAGCGCACGATGGATAATGACCTGATTCTTGTCGACAAAAACCAAGGCGTCGCCACCGTCACCATGAACAGGCCAGACGCGTTGAACGCCCTATCTGGCGAACTTCGCCAAGCCATCGTCGAAACATTTCATCACCTGCGCGATGACGCCGAAACCGAGGTCATTATTCTCACCGGTGCCGGTCGCGCATTTACCGTAGGGCTCGACCTCAAAGAACTGGGCGGAGAAGTGGTGCCGAGCAAAGAGGATGCGATTAAAGACACAGACGTCGGCAAGGCCGTCGCCCAAGTGGGTAAACCGGTTATCGGCGCCGTCAATGGTTTCGCCATCACCGGTGGCTTCGAAATCGCGCTGATGTGCGACTTCATCATCGCCAGCACGAACGCGCGCTTTGCCGATACCCATGCGCGGGTTGGTGTCGTACCCGGATGGGGTCTATCCCAGCGCCTGCCCAGACTGATTGGCATCAACCGCGCCAAGGAACTGAGCCTGACCGGCAACTTTCTCGATGCCGAGACAGCCCGAGACTGGGGTCTGGTAAACCGGGTGGTCAGCGACGAAGCACTGCTGCCCACCTGCCAACAGTTGGCCATGGACATCACCTCTACTGAACCCGTCACTCGCGGTGAGATACGGCGAATTATGGATGAAGGTTGGCACGCCACGTTGGCGGAGGGCATGAACATCGAAAAAACGGCCAATCGCGCTCATGACAAGAGTCAGAGACCGGCGGAGCAAGTAGCCGGGCGACGGCAGCAAATTCAGGATCGAGGGCGACGTCAGAGTGATTGATGCCGGTCTTCCCAACACTTTGGGACAAAGGTTAAAGCACCAAATGAACTGGTAAGCTCTTAGCGAAACACGATCCAGTTGCAAAAAGGACGGGGAGAACAGGATGACCATCGGCGCGGGCATTGGCATTGCCAATTTTACGTTTGAGGACGGTAACGGTTTTTGGGAATGGGTAGATCTATGCGACAACGGTGGCGTGGACTCCATTTGGCAAAGCGATCGCATTATCGAAAAAACCCCAAATCTGGAAACCATGAGCGTCATGGCGGCATTGGCTGGCGGCAGCAAGCGCCTGAAGTTCGGCATGAACGTCGCCAGCATGGCGCTGCGTGATCCGGTGCTGATGGCAAAGGCTTGCGCCACCATCGACGTGCTGTCCAACGGTCGTCTGCTACCCGCCTTTGGCGTAGGCAGCGCGCTGTCCCGCGACTTTACTGCCACAGGTCGGAACACCAAGGGTCGCGGCAAACGCACTGCCGAAGGGCTGCAGATCATGGCGCGGCTTTGGTCTGAGGACCGCGTGAACTTTAAGGGTGAGTACTACCGCCTAGAAGACGCAACCATTGCACCGAAACCTGTGCAAAACCCCATGCCACTTTGGGTAGGCGGCTCTGCAGCCGCAGCCATCGAACGCACAGCCCAGTGGGGCACCGGCTGGCAGGCAGGTATTGAAAACGCTGAGCAAATTGCGCCGGTGATTACGGCCATCAAAACTCGCACGGCCGAACTAGGCCGGAAAATCGACGACGACCACTTTGGCGCGGGCTTTGGCTTTCGTTTTGGCAGCGTCGATGATCCGGTTGTGCAGCGCCACCACGCCGTGCTGGAAAAACGTCTCGGCACACAGCCAGAAGGCTACAGCGCCGTGGGTGGTGTAGAAGAAATGATGGCCTTGGTCGAAGACTTTCACCGCGCCGGAGCGCACAAATTTATTTTGCGGCCGATCGCCATGGGCGTTGCCGACATGATGGCGCAGACGCGACTGATGGTGGAGCAGCTACTGCCCGCCATCAGCGCCATGAACTCGCGCTAGAGTTTCTCTAATCCCCTGGCTTGGGCCACATAGCCACGATTGAAGGTCGGGCTGATGGTCAGGTCATTGATGCACACGTGATTGGGCATTTGCGCCAGGAACTTAATCAGTTCGCCGCAGTCTTCAGGCTGCACCATCTGCGCACGATCCTCGGCTGATACCGGCACCGGTCTGTTATCCAGGATAGGCGTAGCCACCTCGCCCGGGCATACCGCACAGGCGCGCACGCCATAAAGCCCCGCTTCCATGTTGATGCTCTCGTTCATCGCATTCATCGCGTGCTTCGCAGCCGTATAGGCGGGCCCGGTCACCACGTTGACATGCTTACCAGCCCAAGATGAGATGTTAATGATGAGGCCCTCGCCCTGCGCCTTCATCGTTGGCAGCACGGCCTTACAGCAATAAAACGCACCGTCTAAATCGATACGGATCACCGAGTCCCAGTCGTCAAGACTGACGTTGTGCCAGTTACGCTCTTTCACGTTGATGCCCGCTGATGCCACCAGCACATCGATACGCCCGTGGGTTGCAATGATGCGCTGGGCTACCTGGGCGACCGCGTCGCGGTCCGCCACGTCGAGCATTTCGATACTCACCGCGTCGCCACATTGGCTGGCCACTTCTTCCAGCTTTTCCTGCCGTCGCCCAGACAGCACTACGTGCATGCCAGCCTGCGCCAAGGCGATGGCACCAGCCTCACCAATACCAGTGCCCGCACCGGTCACCCATGCGACTTTGTTTTCCAGACTGCGCAGCATATTCTCTCTCCCCTCGTGTCAGTATCTGCCATCGCCAGACCATAACACGACCCCAAATCAGGAGGGTCCATGCCGAACAGTACAGCCGCCCGACTGGCCGATATTGAAAACGACGGCTATACCATTATTGAAAATGTCATGAGCGCAGAGCTGATGACCCGCATCCGAACAGAGCTTGGACCTTACTGTCAGGGCGAATACCTCGGTCGCAATAACTTCGAAGGCATACACACGGAAAGGGTTTATGCCTTGCTGGCAAAAGCCCCATCGACCGCTGAGATCATCGAGCATTCCACCACGCTAGAATTGATCGACCAGCTGCTACCGAAAAATTTTCTGCTTTCAGCGGCACTCTCCATCCTTGTACACCCCGGCGAAACACCCCAACCCTTCCACTATGACGATGGCATTGCCGGCCTTCCTGTCTATAAGCCGCGTCCGCGCTTTGGCGTGAGCACAATTTGGGCATTCGATGATTTCGACGAGATCAATGGGGCTACCGAGGTGATTCCAGGCAGCCATCGCTGGGCAGAAGATCGTGAACCAAGAGAAGCTGAAGCGATTAAGGTGCTCATGCCGGCGGGATCAGTCGTGGTGTTCGATGGCGCACTGATACATCGCGGCGGAGCCAATAACTCGAACACAGACCGGTTGGCCATTACCCCCCAATACTGCAATCCGGGCCTTCGCCAGATCGAGAACATGGTGCTGTCGGTGCCGCCGTCTATCGCTGGCAACTACAGCGAGCGCATTCAAAATATGCTGGGCTACAACATCATTGAACCCAGCTTTATGGGTTACGTGGACGGCGTACACCCTCGAAAGCTTATTAACAGTACTTACCAAGGCCGCAAATATCGGCCCGAACTACCGCCTTCGTAACGAATATCGCTGCCCATAAGCATTATGCAGTTGGTTCCTAACCAGCAAAGCAGTGGCGGCGAAGTGCTTGCCTTAGTGCCTTTCGCCTGCCCATCCTTGGCAGCTAGCCGCGGCCGATAGCCGTTAAATTTAGGAAATGGTTATGAATTCGAAAAACACCAACCTGTCCGCTCAGGAACTGAACGCACAGGCGGCGCGCATCAGCGAGTTGGAGTCGCGCCTTGAATTTCAAGACGAAACCATTCAAAAACTGAATGACGAGATGGTGCAGCTGCAGAACAAGCTTTTCGCACACGAGAAACAGCTCAAACACCTAAGCGAACGGCTGCAAGTTCTGATGGACAACGACGACGGCGCTGACCCCAATCAAGTAGAGCCACCACCACCGCACTATTAATACGTCTCAGGCGTCAGCCATTCATGCTGCCCAAAAACTCCAGCGTGCGCGCATAGGCTCCGTCTTCGGTGTCCATGATCGCGGCGTTGAAGTCCGTCACACCCATGTCTTGAAAACGTTTGATCTGACCACGCAGCTGATTCTCATCACCAACGATGGCGATATCCGCAGGTCCCGCAGCCCCTTCTCGATCTAACATCGCGCGGTAGCTTGGTAGCTGACCATAGACCGTTAGATTCTGGGCAATTTTCTCCTTGGCATCGTCGATATTGGTGGTGAGTACGATGGGCATGCCAGCGACGATGTCAGGATCGCTTTTCCCTGCCGCCTGAAAGCTGGGAATAATGTGCTCTTCCATGGTTTTGGGACCCACCATCCAGGTATTCGTGCCATCGGCCATTTCGGCAGTCAGTTTGATCATGGCCGGCCCAAGTGCGGCAACCACCACAGGCACATCGGTGCCACCGGGAATGTCTAGCGTTAAGCCTTGCACACGGTATTGTTCGCCTTGAAAGCTCGCGGTTTCACCGCGCAGCAGCGGCATCAAAACACTCAAATACTCGCGCATGTGCTTGGCTGGTTTGTCGTAGCTCATGCCGAACATATTCTCGATGACCACTTGATGCGACAGCCCAATGCCCAGCGTAAACCGGTTGGTGGTGGCAGCCGCAGTGGTCATCGCCTGCTGAGCAAGCGCACCCGGGTGCCTTGGATAGGTGGGCGTGACAGCCGTGCCCAAACGAACTCGAGAGGTCTCCCGACCAATCAACGCCAGCGTGGTAATGGCGTCGAAAGAAAAGATGTTGGCAAGCCACACATGGTCGAGCCCAGCCTCTTCGATTTCTTTGCCTAACCGCACCACGTCATCAATAGAATCCTTGGTACCGTCGGCCCCAATCATCGCCCCTATTCGCATATCCCTCTCCTCGTACTGTGCAGAATCGTTTTGAGAGGCTCACCGATTCGCCGCCTTCGCGCAACCGACTGCGGTCGCAAAAGGCACAGTAGCTCCTAGCCACGTTCATTTTTTTTGCACATCAATGTCGGCATAATCGCCGCCCTCATCAAATAACTTGGATAGCCCATGTCAACAAAAGAAACCGTCGCTATTTTGGGCGGCACTGGAGATCTCGGTACCGGCCTGGCCATTCGCTGGTCAAAAGCGGGCTATAAAATTGTCATTGGCTCACGCACCCAAGAGAAAGCCGACGATGCCTTGGCGGCGCTGAAAGACATCAGCCCAGATACGCCCGCAGAGGCCATGGAGAACGGCGCGGCCGCCGCCGCTGGCGATATTGTGGTTTTGACCGTACCCGCAGCTCACCAGATCTCGACACTGGACGCGGTGAAAGACGACCTCAAGGGCAAGATCTTGATCGACGTGACCGTACCCTTGGTGCCACCCAAGGTCGGCACCGTACAGATGCCGGAAGAGGGTAGTGCCGGCAAACGCGCGCAAGATTTCCTCGGTGAAGACGTACACGTGGTCAGCGCTTTCCAAAACATTGCCGCGCATCTGCTGCAGCAAGACGTGCATATCGAATGCGACGTGCTAGTGGCTGGCAACAGCAAAGAATCCCGCGCCAAAGTCATTGAAATGATCAGCGAAGCAGGCATGAGCGGCTGGCACGCCGGTCCAATCGCCAACGCTGCGGCGGCAGAGGCCCTGACTTCCATTTTGATTCAAATCAACCGTAGCGGCATCGTGTCGCATTCCGGCATCAAAATCATCGGACAGGAGCACTAAGGCTGCCATGACCCAGGGGAGCATGGGGCCGTGAGCACCAACATCAACGCGGCGGCCGAGTTTCGCGTCATCGGCCTACCGGGTATCGGCATGATTGAGAACGGCGACAACCTAGTCGCCGAGATTGGCTCAGCCCTAGAGCGCAACGCGATCACGCTAGAGCATGGCGATGTCGTCTGCGTCGCGCAAAAAATTATCTCTAAGGCCGAAGGCTGCTTGGTGGCACTGGATGCCATAGCGCCTGGCGAGCATGCCAAAGAACTCGCCGCCGCCACGTACAAAGACCCTCGCATGGTGCAGCTGATTCTGGACGAATCCAGTGAAGTGATGCGACACAAGCCCCATGTGTTAGTCGTGCGCCACAAGCTCGGCTTCGTCGGTGCCCACGCTGGCATTGATCAATCCAACGTCGATCATAGCGATGGCGAGATGGCCCTGCTGCTGCCGAAGGATCCCGATGGATCAGCGGCGCAACTGCGCGACGGCCTGCAAGGCCGCTACAACACTCGCATTGGCGTCGTGATTACCGACTCGCACAACCGCGCTTGGCGCATGGGCACGATCGGCAGCGCCATCGGCTGTGCCGGCATACAAGTACTCGATGACTCACGTGGCGGAGAAGACATTTACGGCCGCACCCTGCAGGCTACGCTGATCAGCCGCGCCGACGCTCTGGCTGGGGCCGCGACATTGATGATGGGCGAAACCACAGAGAAGATGCCGGTTGTGATTCTTCGCGGTTTGCCGCCGGAGCAAACGCTCAGTAACGATCCAACGCAAACTGCGCAGCTGATCAACCGTCCACTTGAAGATGACATGTTCCGCTGATGCCTCGCCCGAACAAAATTCTCGCCATCACTGGCGGTGTGGGTGGTGCCAAGCTGGCGCTCGGACTGTCGAAGGTATTGAGTCCAGAACAAGTCTTATTCGCCGTGAACGTTGGCGATGACTTTTCCCATCTCGGCCTGCACATCAGTCCAGATATCGACAGCCTCACCTACGCGCTTGCCGAAGAAAACAATCGAGAACTTGGTTGGGGTCGGGCCGGAGAAAGCTGGCAGTTCATAGAAACCCTTGGCAGCCTCGGCGGCGATGACTGGTTTCGCCTTGGCGACAAGGACATGGCCCTGCACATGCGCCGCAGCGGGCTGCTTGGCGACGGCGCCACCCTGACCGAAGCTACCGCAGAGATAACCCAGCGCATGGGCATTGCTCACACCGTGATACCGATAAGCGATGATCCGATCCGCACGGTGGTACAAAGCGAGCAAGGTGATTTGGCCTTTCAGCACTATTTTGTGCGTGAGCGCTGCCAGCCAACCGTCAGCGGATTTCGTTTTGACGGCATAGAAAACGCAGCGCTCAACCAAACGCTAGAAACTTACTTAGCCGACTGCGATGGCATCATCATCTGCCCGTCAAATCCGTTTGTATCCGTCGCACCGGTAATTGAAGTCGTGGGCTTTTTGGCCGCTGCCGCGCTCATCCCTACCATCGCGGTATCGCCGATTGTGGCCGGCACCGCCATCAAGGGACCAGCCGCGAAGATGATGCGAGAGCTGAACATGCCCTCCACTGCACTGGCAGTGGCAGAGCATTATCAAGACAAATATCCGGGGCTGTTAAACGGCTTTGTCATCGATGAATCCGATGCAGGGAGCATTGAACAATTCACGCTGCCGACGATTGCGGCGCCATCGATCATGGTCAGCCTTGCCAATCGAATGGCACTGGCCGAGCGGTGCCTAGCATTTTTTGACGAGCTTTAAGGCTAGTCGCTTCGCGTCCGAGCTGAACGATCAAGCCCATACAGCACATGCCCGCGCAGCGGGTGACCGAGTACTCGAGAAAAAAACTGCATCAACTGGACATCCGCTCAGAGCACCACAGGGGGAATTCAGACCCCGCTCTGCCGCAGCCGCTGTTTTTGATTTTGGATGCGCTCGTCATGATGTTGCTTGGCAGGTACTTGCTTTGAATCGGCTTCCTGCAGGGTGACCGGTCGCTAGCGTTTTATGAAAGAGTAGCACTGGTTGGTTTTGGCCTGATGGGCGCGCTGCAGCGTGCCGCCCTCTACTCTTTTGTTGCGCTGATTTGGCTGACGCAAATAAGTTTCAGCCTTTGGTGGCTAGCGCGGTTTCGGTTCGGACCGGCCGAGTGGCTATGGCGCTACCTGACTTACGCCAAGGTGCCAGTTATGCACTTGGACTAGAAAGGTCTGAATCACCACTCAAATCGCAGCTATCGCCCCAGATTAGGGCGTGATAGCGTTAGTTAATTAAGTTTCGCTGATTTTTCATGGATCACGCAGAAACTGCCAAATAGCACCTATACGGTCACGACAACTCAGTCGCACAAAGCAAAGGAGTGCGAATAGGGGTCGAGGGCGTCCGATTAACAAGCAGGAGATGCCGATGTGGGCGATTGTTCCCATCAAGACGTTCGAGCGCGCGAAACAACGACTGGCTAACGTCTTAAACGAAGAGGAACGACGATCACTGATGCTCGCCATGGCACGTGACGTGCTCACCTGTTTGTCCAAAGCCAAACACCTAACGGGTATTTTGATCGTCTCGCGTGCAGCCGAAGCCGATGTGCTGGCTTCCGCTTTTTCCACCGAGCGCTTCGCAGAGAGCCCAGACGCTAACTTAGCCGGCGCGCTCACCCAAGCTGCAGACTACTTGGTGGAGCACTTCAACGCCAAGGGCGTCTTCATTGTGCCTGCCGACGTGCCAGGCATTGCTAACGATCAGGTGGATGCGCTGATTCAAGCCAACACCTGCGTCACCCTGCTCCCGGACGCTGAAAACATTGGCACCAATGGCATGATTTGCAGCCCTGCGCATGTCATTCCTTTCATTTTCGATGGCAAAAGCTTCAAACCCCACGCGGACGCAGCTTTCGCTAACGGTATGACGCCGCGGCTGATACCAAGCAGCTGTTTTGCGCTGGATATCGACACACCCAGCGATTTACAAACCCTGCTGGCCGAACACCCGCGCAGCCAAACCGCCATCTATTTATACCGATCAGGTATAGCCCGCCGCTTGGCAAACCGGCAACCAAAACCGGAGACCCAATCATGAGAGATGTACTGCAAAAGGTGCGCGACGGCGGCAGACTGTGCGACAGCGATGCACTGGCTATGGCGCAGTTCACCGACACAAGGGCCATGGCCGATGTGGCATCGATTCTGCGCGATCAAGGCTTTCGCAACACGGTGACCTACTCCCGCAAGGTGTTTATTCCGCTGACGCATTTGTGTCGCGACGTCTGCCACTACTGCACCTTTGCCCAGGTGCCGCGCAAAGTCATAGCACCCTACATGAGCATTGAAGAAGTGCTGGACATAGCACGCCATGGCGCTGCAATGAACTGCAAAGAAGCCCTGTTCACCTTGGGCGAAAAACCCGAGCTGCGCTACAAGGCTGCCCGCGAAGCGCTTGCCGAGATGGGCTACGAGTCCACCACGGATTATCTGTTCGCAGCCGCCAAGGCGGTGTTCGAAGAAACCGGCATGCTGCCGCACCTCAACCCTGGCAATTTGGAGCCAGAGGAACTGGCGCGTTTAAAAACGGTGTCCCCTTCCATGGGCATCATGTTGGAGTCGGCGTCCGAGCGCCTTTGCGAAAAAGGCATGCCCCACTACGGCTCACCGGACAAAATTCCCGCGGTAAGACTGCAAACGCTGGCCAACGCAGGTATTGCCAAGGTGCCGTTTACCACAGGCATTTTGATCGGTATCGGCGAAACGCGGCTGGAACGCATCGAAAGCCTGCTGGCCATCCGCGAGATTCACGAGCAATACGGTCACGTACAAGAAATCATCGTGCAGAACTTTCGCGCCAAAGCGGAAACCAAAATGGTGAATGCGCCCGAGCCGGATCTAAACGAGTTGCTGTGGACGATTGCCGTTGCCCGTTTAATATTCGGACCGACCATGAGCGTGCAGGCACCCCCCAACTTAAGCCCCGGTGTGCTGCCGCAGATTGTGCATGCTGGCATCAACGATTGGGGCGGCGTGTCGCCGGTAACCCCAGATTTTGTGAACCCAGAAGCCCCATGGCCGCACCTTGATGAACTGGCCCGAGAAACCGCTGCTGCGGGTAAGTTCTTAACCGAACGTCTGACCATGTACCCAGACTATGCGGTAGACCTTGATCGCTGGGCGCACCCAAATCTCCACGTGCGCATGCTCGAGGTGATCGATGCCGAAGGCTTTCCGCGCATCGATGAATGGTGCCCGGGCGATGTTGATACAGCGCCGCCGTTGGACGTGATGAACGCCATTGTGAATACGCCACGCCAAGTAAGCGCCGACGTTGCTGCATTGCTTGACAAGGCCAGCGCCGGGGAAGCGTTGCAAGAGGCCGAGATTATTCGGTTGTTTCAAAGCCGAGGCGATGACTTCACCGCAGTCGTCCAGCGCGCGGATACATTGCGCGCCAGTACGAGCGGTAACAGCGTCAGTTTTGTGGTGAACCGCAACATCAACTACACCAACATCTGCTACTTCAAATGCCAGTTCTGTGCTTTTTCTAAGGGCAAACTGTCAGAGAACTTACGCGGGCGGCCTTACGACTTATCCGATGAAGAAATCGCACGGCGCACCACAGAGGCATGGGAGCGCGGTGCGACGGAAGTGTGCATGCAAGGCGGCATTCACCCCGAGTACACCGGCGAGACCTACATCAATATTGTCCGCACCGTGAAAGCAGCCCAGCCCAACATGCACGTGCACGCCTTCTCGCCACTGGAGGTTTGGCAAGGCGCCGCAACTCTAGAAATGGATGTTAGCGCTTACTTACAGCAACTCAAGGACGTCGGGCTCAACACCCTGCCGGGCACCGCAGCGGAAATTTTAGACGACGAAGTACGCGAGATTATTTGCGCGGACAAGATCAATACACAGCAGTGGTTAGACGTGATGGAGGCCGCCCACGGTGTTGGCTACAAAACCACCGCCACCATCATGTATGGCCATGTAGAGAAGCTTGAGCACTGGGCGCGTCACATCATGCGCGTGCGGGCGCTGCAAGAACAAACCGGTGGCTTCACCGAGTTTGTACCTCTGCCCTTTGTGCATATGGAAGCACCCATGTACCTCAAGGGTAAGGCGCGCAAAGGCCCGACTTTCCGGGAAGCGATTTTGATGCACTCAGTAGCTCGACTTGCCCTGCACGGACAGATCGACAACATCCAGACCAGTTGGGTGAAGATGGGCCACGAAGGCGTGAAAGCCTGCCTAAATGCGGGCTGCAATGATCTAGGCGGCACGCTGATGAACGAGTCCATTAGCCGTGCAGCAGGCACGCAGCATGGACAAGAGACCAATCCACGACAGATGGCCAATCTGATTCGCCGTCTTAACCGTGACCCGCAGCAACGTTCTACCGGCTACGGCACGGTGAGCGAAGAGCGGAGAAAGGCTGGCCTAGCGCAAGGCGAATTACTGGAGATCATCAACACGCCAGCAGAGAAGTACGAGCGAAAGACGCCCAAGCAAAACCTAGTTCGTAACGTTTCTTTCTAAATTCGTCTATCGGAGTTCGGAACGCGACGGCTTTTCTGCGAAAAAAGATCATTGGTGCCAATGGCCGGCAGGATAAATTCGGCAGCTAAGCCAAGAGCGACCAAGGTTTTTTCGACCACTTTCAGATTGGGGCAGTCGCTCTGCATCCTGCCATCGCTGCCCCATGATGGGTCCATACCCAATACCACCCAAAGCAAAACCCGCAGTCGCGGCGGCTGCAATCGTCGGCTCGCTCGATTCACTGGCACCCATAGATCTTCCCCTTTGCACGTAACCGTGAAGCTAGCGCTCAGAGCCCAAGCACCTGAATCTGAGCCAAACGCGCTACCCGAAATTTGTGCTAAAACGTGTTACGCATCGCACAGAATCCGATAAGGTTTGGCGCTAGGGGGAATACAGCCATGACACAGATAAAGTACGACTTTGGCAGCGGTCGATCTGACCCCGCGACGTTTCCAGTGGCGGCACTGCAGGCAGCCGCTACCAGAGTCATTGAGGAGCAGGCCGAAGCACTCACACAGTACCCTGGTGATTTGGGCCACGCCGGCATGCGCGCCGCCATGGCCCGGCGGGAAGAAGACCGCGAGGGCATCCGCATCGATCCTAACCATCTGCTGCTGACCAATGGCTCCATGCAGGGCGTAACACTGACTGCCGAGGCGCTACAGGAAAATCACGGCGATACGGTGCTGGTGGAAGAGTACTGCTATCCGGGCACGCTGAGCGCCTATCGCTCGCTGAAATACGACATGGTGGGCATTCCGCTAAACGAGGGCGGCATGTGTCCTGACGCAGTGGAACGCGAGCTAGACCGCCTGCACAAAGAAAAGCGTCTACCAAAGTTCATCTATACGATTTCTACCTATCAAAACCCTACGGGCTTCGTCATGCCCAAGACCCGCAGGCTGCAGATTATTGAAATGGCCAAGCACTATGGCGTGCCCATTGTTGAAGACAACTGCTACGCCGATGTGCATTACGACGGTCCGTTGGAGCCGGCGTTTTACGCGCTGGATGACGATCCTAACCAAATCTACCTGTGTTCACTTTCCAAAATTTTGGCGCCAGGGCTGCGGCTGGGTTACATCTATGCTCGACCTCCCATGCTGGAAAAAATACTCGGCCGCCGCCATGACGCAGGCAGCAACTACCTCGCTGCCGCCATCGCCGCCGAGTTCTACCAAGACGGTATTCAAAAGCACGCCAAGGCGACTAACCCGGTGCTGAAAGAAAAACGTGACCTCACGCTAACGGGATTAGAAACCGAGTTGGGGGACATTTGCGTTTGGTCCAAGCCTGTAGGCGGCCTGTTCATCTGGGTTCGCCTACCCGACGACGTTGATACCAAGGCCCTGCGACCCATGGCGTTGGAACAAGGCGTAAATTTCTTGCCCGGCCAGAGTTTTCATTATCAGCGCGATCGAGTGCCCTATCTGCGCTTGGCCTTTGGGCACCTGACTCTGGAGCAGATTCGCGATGGACTACCGATTTTGGCGCGCTGCATCAAAAGCTGCCGAGGCAGCAACGAGGGGCGCGAATTCGACAGCCTGTTTGGCTAGTGGGCAAGCAACATTTAATGCCTAAGAAAAACGACATAGGAGACTTCAATGACGACCATGCTTGCGTCCGGTGATCAATTTCCGGACATCACCCTTACCAGCGTGGCTGGCGATACGCTGTCGCTACCCGCTGATCTGGCCACTGCGTACACCATCATGCTGTTTTATCGCGGCCATTGGTGACCCTATTGTCGCCGGCTGTTAGCTGGCTATGAAGAGCGCCGTGAAGCGTTC
>PYIJ01091149.1_pt1 | contig 23496 bp, 23 predicted proteins | sample 3578051 | NCBI WGS metagenome assembly PYIJ01 (sample SAMN08408021, study PRJNA431606) | Marine metagenome isolate SA_KN192-05_S13_5m, whole genome shotgun... | biome: marine; feature: oceanic pelagic zone; material: water; isolation source: surface water sample, 0.2-0.8 um fraction ... | reverse complement strand
TTCATTATTGAGCAAGGTGGGATCGAAAAAGTGATACGCATCTACTATTTTTTCATCCTTGAAACGAAAAGCATGGTGTACATTAATTTGTACTTCTTTACCAGTAATTTTGCCTGTCCCTGTCCAAACAAACCAAGCCATGGACCATACCGATCCATTTTCAAAAGTCGCTGATGTAACATTTACTGGCTGAATTTTATTGTTAGAAATATTTGCAAATAAGCTATGATGTGCTGATGCTGCACCTAACCATTCAGCTTTAGTTACTTTCTCGGTGTTAAAGAAAAAATTACCATCTTCTGACATCATGTATGCCGCATCGTCAAATTTGTTTGCAATGTATTTCCCCATTAATTCCCGAGTCAGGAGGGCTTCTTTACTATGATCATCAGCCGTCCCCGACCATCCCCCAAATTCCATGTTAGGAGTGACCATGTCAGCCTTTTGGTTTTCCACAGGCTGACAACTAATTAATGTGAAAAGTACAAAAGTAAATAAGTATAAGACCTGCTTCATAATTTAATTCATTAAACGATTTTAATTAAATAAAAGGTAATTTTCAAAAAATATAATTTTATAAAAAAGTAAATGTACTTAATGATTTTTAAACCATTAGAAAATGGAACTTGAAAAATTAATAAATGCTATCAAAAGCCTTAGGATGAAAACTAAACCAACTTGGGATAAATTAATTCTTCCCAAATGCTTTGGCACTGAAAATGTTTATTATTCTGATATTGAAATTGAAAAACTATTATTCCAATTTGATGACCAAAACATTTAGATATGTACATCTGTGCTCTTAACATAATATTATAAAATGGGATTATTTTAAAAAAATACACTTTTAATCTAGTAATGAAGGTATTTAAGAAAATAAATAAAATCATACTAACAGTCTTATTAATTTACCTAATTTGGGTCATCTCTTATTCTGATAATAATCAAGATATTACCTGTGTTTAATATATATGAAAATGGCGCACAAACTCGAATAGATGAATCTGTCATTATACGAGACGGGTATCCATTTAGTCACAATAGAGCCATAGATGAATGTGTCTCTAAATCTTACTTTACTGATGACTACAATTACTCCGTTTGTTAGTCGTTGCAACTGGGCAATAATTCCGGTAACTGATAAAGTATTCTATCCCCTCATATCCGGAGCTACATAATACCGGAAAATAATAATTACTTATCTTTAGCCTTATGGTAAAAGTGAAAAAAATATTTGCTTGGTTAACTAGTAATTTTACTGGCACGACAACCTTCTTGTGGTTGCCAATTATAACTCTTATAGATATCCATGATGAAGAAAATCCAGATATATGGGATTACAGTATTGGTACATTTATGTATTTTACCATTATTATTATTCTGGTCAGTGACATAGTTACTTATCGGAAAAAAATAGCCAAGAAGAATTTATGAGTACAGATAATTACGATCTTTGGCGTTGGGGAATGAGATGGTTAATCCTTTTTCTACCCTTTACGAGTTACTCTCAGAAAGTGTTCTCTGTAAAGTATGAATCACAGAGTGATGTAAAAGTTTTTGTTGTGGACTATGAAAATCAATGTGATTTAAAAGTATATAAGGTAGATTATGATTCTCAAAGTAAAGGGAATGAAGGATTGTGGTATTTTACAAAATATGAAAGTCAAAGTGATAAGAGGGTATATTTTGTAGACTATGCAACTCAAAGTGATTTGAAAATATTCTTTGTTAAATACAGATCACAAAGTGGTTGGAGAAATAAATCAAAACAACACTTAATGTATTAACCAAGTCGGAGAAAGATTGATTCAAGCATTATTTTCGTGGGAGATTCAGCATATCTCGAAGTCAAAATAACAAACTCTATATCCATGAAAATTACCTCTTAATGACCTCGAGGTTAATCATTACGACCAGTAATCAAGTTCAAAGGGAAACTTCCAAATAACATGGGGTAAGTAATTAATACAAAACCAAAATAAGTTTTCACCTCTTTGCAAATACCTTACCTTTTCATTGTACTAAAAAATGTTTTTTGTTTTCCTGATATTTGTTTTCCCAATAAAGATTCATCTACAATTGGGATAAAAACGAACAAAACTTTCCAAGATAATGGCTAATCGTAAATATTATCTTTCTAAGAGTACCTTTCTCAAAGGATTACAATGTGAGAAAGCACTTTACTTTCACAAGCATCATTACTATCTTAAAGATGAAATAACAGAGGCTCAACAAGCCATCTTTGACCAAGGAAATTTAGTAGGAAAATTATCACATCAGCTTTTTCCTGGTGGTATCAACTGTCAACCTGAGGTATTTTATGAATACAACAAAGCTCTTGCGAACACCAGACAAGCTTTGGATCATGGTAAACCTGTCATCTATGAGGCGGCTTTTTTCTTCAATGGAGTATTTGTATATGCTGATATACTAGTAGAAGATGAAGAAGGCTGGAAAGTTTATGAAGTAAAGAGCTCGACAAGCGTAAAAGAGATCAATATTCTAGATACAGCTTTACAAAGCTATGTCATTGAACAGAATGGTATTAAGCTCAAGGATGTCTGCATCGTACATCTTGACAACACCTATGCGCGTGATGGAGAGATAGAAGTAGAAGAACTTTTTACCAAAATTTCGGTTTTAAGTGAGGTCAAAACATTGTTACCAAGGATTCCTAAGGAAATAGAAAGACTTAAAAATGTTATTGATCGAGAGACCCTTCCTGAGAAATCCAAAGGAGCACATTGCTTTAGTCCTTACACCTGTGATTTCATGGGACAGTGCTGGGATCATATTCCCGAAAACACTGTATTTAATATTGGAAACCTTAGCACAAAAAAGAAATTTGAGCTATACGACCAGGGTATTGTACTCATCAAAGACATTCCAGATGAATTCGAATTGAGTGATAAGCAGAGATTGCAAGTAGAGGGAGTAAAAAATAATACTTCTTATGTTGATTTGATGCAACTCAATCAGTTCCTTGAGGATCTGTGCGAACCTCTGTATTTTTTGGACTTTGAAACAATAGGTTCAGCAGTGCCCTTATTTAATTGCACCCGACCTTATCAGCAAATACCCTTTCAGTATTCTTTACATGTTCAAGATGTTGATCAAATCAAGCACTTTGAGTTTTTGGCTGAGACAGACGGAAAAGATCCACGTGTCAGTTTCATCAAGCAATTGATTTTAGACTGCGGATCAGAGGGTGATATATTAGTTTACAACATATCCTTTGAACAAAGGAAAATTGAAGAACTCATCCAAGCATTTCCAAGTTACCAGATCCCTTTAGAGGGGATCATCAGAAGACTCAAAGATCTTATGGAGCCTTTTCAAAAAGGATGGTATTATACTCCTGAGATGAGAGGCTCCTATTCTATCAAGCAAGTCTTGCCAGCTCTGGTCCCTGAACTTTCTTACAAACAACTGAAAATAAATGAAGGGGGTACCGCAAGTTCTACTTTTGCCGCTATGGCTAATGGAAGTTTTGATGGAGACTTTGAGCAAACTCAAAAAGATCTTCTTCAATATTGTAAGATGGATACATATGCAATGGTAGAAATCTTGCGAGTTTTGAGAGATCGGGTTAATTCTTAAACCTATAGAAATAAACCATATTATGATTAGAAGCTAATTGTATTTCGATACATCCTATTATTTTTTTAATAGGATAAATAAATCCTTATCATATTTCATAAACTAAATTCGAGTTATTCAAGATAACACCTCTAAAAACTCTTTTAAAGATGATTTACCCAACCGAAAGCTGCAACTCATAGTCTCAAAGATAAATTTTTTGAAAAATAATAATTCCTTAACTTTAGCCTTATGGTAAAATTGAAAAAAACATTTACTTGGTTAATTGGTAATTTTTCCAGTTCCTTAATGTTTTTTTGAAGCCAGCATTAGTAATTCAGGATTTCTTGAATATAGATGACCCAGATGGTTGGGATCATGGTATCTCAATATTCTTGTGCCTTGGTTTTATTTTCCTCTTGGTCGCTGACGTAGTCGGATATCTATAAAAAACAGCTAAGAGGGAAATAAATAATTTATAAGTTGTTTTTTGGATTATAAATGGTAATTGCAAAGAAAACAAATCTATTTTATCAGATTTTTTATTTATTTTAAAATTTAAATTCAATTTTTGAATAATGAAATGGACAAGGTTATTTATTGTATTAATAATAGTTTTAGTGAATAGTTGTGCAGTAATTCGACCGGGAGAGGTTGGAATTAAACAAAAACTTGGAAAATTATCCAAAGAGGTTATTAAAGAGGGCATAGTGGCTTTTAATCCCATAACAACTAAGGTTATCAAACAAAGCACTCAAACCCAAAATATCAGATTAAAACTTAATCTACCCAGTAAAGAGGGATTAAGTGTTCAGTCTGAAATTTCAATTCTTTACAGACTCGAAGAGGAGATGGTGGCTTCAATTTTAGAGAATCTTGGTAAGAACTATGAACCAATTGTAACTAGCGTTTTCAGATCTGCGGCTTCTGATGTTTGTGCCAGATTTTTTGCAAAAGATATGCACTCAGGAATGCGCTCAAAAATCGAAAGTGAAATTCTTCTAAAAATGAAAATAATCTTAGAAAAGCAAGCTGATGGAATTGATTTGATTGCAGTTTTGATGAAGTCAATTAAACTACCTGAAGGATTAGCAAATTCAATAGAGAGGAAATTACAAGCAGAGCAAGATGCAATGAGAATGGAATTTGTTTTAAATCAAGAAAGAAAAGAGGCTGAAAGGAAAATAATCAGCGCTAGAGGAGATCGAGATGCGCAAATAATTATATCTGAGGGTTTAACCGATGGCATAATAAAAATTAAGTCTATCGATGCATTTAGACAATTATCAAAATCTACCAATACCAAAATCATTATTACTAATGGTCAAACACCTATAATTATTTCTGATGATGTCGATCAATAGATTTGAAGAAGGACTGACAAGTATGAAAAAACTTAGAAGTTGTATTTTATGTATTCTACCAACGATAAACACTCAAATGCAATAAAAGTTTATTGGGGTTAATTATCATGTTCATCAAGTATGAGTAATGGAAAAAATCATACATTATAGAATAGATGAATAATACAAAATAAAAATAGGCTTAAATCCCTTATTAAATAACTAACAAAACAACTCTCCTACTGTCTACCAAAAAAATATAACAAACAAATTAGAGTAGAAGCTAAAAAAGTTTATTATGTCAATTGTAATTTTTGGTTCCACTAATCGAACTATTACTGGTACAATGGAGTTATTTTAGTTTTTAAAGTATGTTAAAATAAGATAAATTATTATGCAAATACCACTCATTATTTGTTCCATGGTTTCGGGAATAATTTTGTTCCAATCAGTACTAATCGCACCAGCAATCAACAAACTTTTTGATCAAAAACAGGCAAGTATTCTGCTGAGATATCTCTGGCCAAAATTCTTTTTTTCAATCGGCTCTTTGTTAATGATAAGTTTTGTTTCGAGTTTAATTTATAGATACGATCAACTATTAACTAAATACTCCTCAGGCCTGAGTTTTGTCTTAATGTCTATTTGTTACTTTATTGTCCCAATCATAAACAACGCAAAGGACGCATCAAAAAATCGATTATGGTCTAATTTGCACCTTACAACAGTATTTTTAACTTTAATTACATTAATTCTAAGCATTTCAACAATTTATTTTAGTAATTTTTAAAACTCATTAATGTTCAAATTAATTATTCAATACTCCTGTATTTTATTAATCTTCATCCTTGTGACATCAAACCAATAAAATATGAAATCATATCCATCATACACCTAAAGGTAAATAAGTAATACAAAATCAAAATGGGTTTTAATCTCTTCCGAAAACCTCACGAAACACCCTACCTCCTAACCTCCTCTGTAACTTTGTACAAAACAAATTACATAAAATTAGATACTCTCAAATGGAATTTCCAAATCTTCAAACAGCTATCTTAAATAGCCAAGTTAATCTACTGTTTTCCAGAAGTACATTGTAGTACTGCTGGCTTTGTCAAGGCAAAAGAATCGGACATCGCCAATTGCATTGGGTTGGAGCAGAGATAGGTCTTAATCCCTTTGGTAATGTAATTGTTCTCGCTATGGAAGAACTATTAAGATGTAGGCTTTATCGCACAAGGAGATAATGACTTTGTACTAGTCAAAGGAACGCACAAAAAACGAGCGCATGGCAAACATAAAGTAAGTGATACGGATAAGGATTACTACAGGGTTTGGATGCTTAAATCAGACATACATACAGCCCTTTTAAATGAGATCAATGGTACTTGTGAGTGCATCTAAACAATTGATATTGGAAGAATTTGAGGCTAATTTTCAAATTTTAGAAAGAGAAGCATTTAATGAGATGTTGAGTTAAGTCTATGAAGAAATTTTATTTAAATTACGTATCAAAATTTTTACTAACTAAATAATCAAAACAATGAAAAAAATATTTTTACTGCTCTCTTTGACCTTGTCATCAGTTGTCGTATCATCTCAAACAATGGTTTTTAATATTCAGGAAATCAAAGCGAAAGATTTTTCGGAAAGTGATATAGAGGCTGCCTATGAAACATGTTGTGCAGACATGAAACCCAACGGAGGTTTTGGAATTCAAAGTATAGGAAAAGGTGGTGATAATGGTATGACTCATAGACTAGTCTGGTACTGGGAATTGGGTGAAGACCTTTGGGAGGGAACCAATGTTCAAGAAAAAGCACCTCTTTGGTGGAATCAAATGAATAATTATGTCGAAGAATGGGGGGAATCATATATGGGTAGGGCTCTTAGTAGACAAGAAGGAACCAATGAGGATTATGTTTGGACCCATATCTGGGATATAAAAATTGATGATCCAAATCAATTCAAGGTAGCTCATGATAAAATTGTAAAGACTTTCAAGAAAGAATTTGAGGGTAGATGGGTAGGCTTTGGAACTTATGATATCAATTATCCAAATGGAGCAACTCACTGGGTGGGTGTATCAGGTAAGGACGAGCATGATCATGTGATGTTATATGATAAGCTGCAAAGTCGAAGTGAATTTATCAAACTCATTACAGAGAGGGGTAAAACTGAAGATGTAAGAGATTATATGGTTAAAAGAGTAAAAACTTATAATTAGTATTTAAATCAATTTAAATTTTGGTAAATCAACTCATGTAAAAAATTGTAATAAATAATAAACTTCTCCTATATACTTGAAGCGATAATATGTAATAAACTGAAAAGGGTTCTAAAAATATTTTTTGAACCCTTTTTTAAAACCCACAAACCTCATCCTCAAAATAATCAATGTCATTATTCCTATTGAGTGTGGTGACTCTAGGAGTTTTTTATGGTTCTTGAGAATGCACGATAATTGATTTTACTATCTTTTTAAGGATGAGATCGACATATTACTTCATTTTACTTTGCATGTATTTACTCCAAAAATTCTGTAAACAAGGCAATTACCACTAATTGAATTATCCAATACAATTCCCCCAATAATACTTAAGGAAAATGTATATAAATTAGATTCAATTATGAAGTAAACGGGTATTAAGAGGCATGCAATTATCAACCTCACCACTCTTTCAGCACCATTTTAATTAACAACCAATATTTTCATAGTAATATATTAAATACCTAGATTAACAATTTTTAAGAACTAGATTAACAATTTTTAAGAATCTACCTGAGAGGAAATAAAACTATCTTCAGCAAATTTGGGTTTTCATAGTGTTTGGTTTAATAGTTGGTAAGGGGGTATGATAAACGAAATTTTTAATTTTCAATTCCTTTTCTTATTCGTTTTGAGTACCCCTTTCTTTTGTCGTAAATAGTTCAATTTCGAAGATATCATTTATTATTTATTTTCAAAAATTTAACCTTTAGAGACTCCACTCTCAGAATCGCCAATGTCGCAACTCCCTCCTGCTTCCACATCTTTAGCTGACGAAGCCAACCTCTGATTCCTATATCAAAAACATATTTCCAGTTGGCTGTAACTTTAGAATAGCTAGCTTTTTTCTGATGTAACCCTTGACCCCTTCGTAGTTCCGATCCATAACATAAAATTAATTTGGACTAGAACAATACCTTCAGATGACAATAATTTCCTGTGGGTGGGACATTTTTATTAGTTTTGATTTCAAATAGGAAGCACTTGAAACACCTCTTCTACTTAAGTATCCTTTGTCTAATCGTCTTTTTTAACCACTGTACTAATAGTGATAATCCTATTGCTGAAAATGATATAAAAAACGATTCGACAAATGACACGACGAATGAAATTCTCTCAAAAACTTTGACAGCAAATAGCAAGATTGAAATATCAAAATCGTGGACTCAAGAACCGACAGGTTACACTTATTTAATAGACATATATATCCCAAATGAAGATATGCCTTCAGAAGGATTTCCCACATGTATATTGCTTCACGGTAATGGAGGTAACGGCTTAGATGAAATAAACCATTGGTCAACTTTATTGACTAATCATGCATTAGTAGCTCCAACGGGCTATATGAACAGTTGGAATCTTTGTAATGAAGAAAGTAAAGCTCCTGACATTGAAATGATAGATACTCTCACAATTTTACTACAGGAATACAATAATGTTAACCCTAATAAAATTAGAATTTTAGGAAGTTCAAATGGTGCAGGATTGGCAAACAGCATTTTTATCGAAAATTCGAACATGGGGATTGATGCTGTATGTGCAATTGTAACTCACTTATCAGTACCACAGTTCCATTTAGAAAACTTCTATAAAATAAAAGCTGATACCGATCCATCAATTAATTACTGCGGCTATGACGATATAGCCACTACTCCATTAACAAATAGAAAATATTTAAACATAAGCAATGATAATGATGGTGTAATCCCATATTTAGGTGGTGTATCCCAGGTAGGAATGAATTTTTTAAATGCCCAAGAGGCTATCTACATTATAGCTCAAAGCCAAGGATATAATGGTAATAAATTACCAGATCAGGGAACACCTATTGGAAATCCTGTCGTATTCGAGTACTCTTATTTATCAGGAGACGTCGTGCATATTAGAGGAAATGCAGGTCATGGGATTAACCCCACTCAACGTGAATATGTGAAAACCTTTCTTGAAGAGTAAATAAATATCCCTAAAGTATTTTCTTTTCAGCTAGAGGAATGATAACTCTTTACTGATATGGCTTCAAAATAGCTTTAAAGCTTATCCATAAAATACTTAATGTTGGCAGGCATGCAACCGTTTTGAAGAAGATTAATATTACTTGCGAGTGTTTTTCTAAAACGGTGATAATAGAGAATTTTAGGCTTATTTTGAAGTGTTAAATTGGGAGGTATTGAGGACAAGTAAGCGTTGATTTAAAATAGGGGCACCTAAGGAATGTCCTTTGTTTTTGTTTTACCAAGCTTTGGTCAAGACTGTTGAATGATTTTTGTGTTTAACCACTGAGGTGTCGTGTCTCAAGAGTTTTTTATATTTAATTATAAAATTGAATATCAAGCTATGAAAAATTTTAAATTAATAATATGCAGTCTTTGCCTCGATATCATATTGAGCTCATGCGTAGATAACAATGATTCATTGGTTAAGAAAAAAATCATGCAAAGAATTCAAATAACTGGACTTGGAATGCTCAAAGATTTAAAAATCGAAAGTATTCAAAAAGTCAATGATACCACTTACAAAGGTGTACATAGCTTTAAACATCCATTTTTGGATCTTAAAGACCTTAGACTTACAAGAAATTATTTTTTTACTGCGGATTTAGATAGTATTAAAGGTTACGAGGTTTTAAAAAAAGAAATGAAATCTGAAGGGGAATGGGTTGAAGTAGAAGGGTAATTCAATAATGATATAAGCCCCAAAAGCCTTAACTGATAACATCAATTTAGCAGCTTCCCCTCAGTACCATTAGGGCAAGGAATCTTTGAATTTGAGACAAATTATTTACAAATTTGATCTACCCATCACTCATTTCAGCATTGTATAAGGTTGGGTCAAATGCATTGTAGACCTCAGTTATTTTATCTTCTTGCCATTTGAACCATGCATAACCTCTGATAACTATTTTTTCACCAGTCTTTTTTGAATCGGCAGACCAAGTATACCACATATTAGTAAAAATACTGTCATTATTATAATACATAGTGGTATAAATGTCATCACTGTGGTTTATGTTATCGAAATATTCATGCCCCTGAGAAAATCCTTCCATCATTTGATCTATTGTAAGTTTTGAATCATTTACATGAAATATTGCATCATCGGTAAAAAGAGATTTAACACTTGCTAAATTATTAGTTGTATATGCCTCAGAAAACTTTTTAGCTGCAAGTGATTTGGAGTCATTTTGAATAATTTTTCCTGACCAAGGATCAGTATCTTTTATTTTGTCAGCAGTTCCTTTTTTATCGCAAGCAATAAAAAAAATGGTTAAGAAAAATAAAATAATAAAATTCTTCATGTTTTCTTAATTTACGGTTAATCTTTTATAACCATAAACTTATAGACTTATTTTAGAACCTGCAAATTAATATTTAACCCAAATAATTAATCTATTCTAAGATCCACAAGCCTCACACTTAGGATCATCAATGTAGCAGCTCCCTCCTGATTCCTCCAGCTTGAGTTTGTGAATTTGATCTTTGATATCCATATCCTTGAATATATCTCCAGTCAATTGAGCTTCAAGCTCGACTCTCTTTTCTTCGTTTGTCATTTTTTAATTAATTGCAGCTTATCATTGAATCCAACTACATTATGTATTGAAACGTAATAAACACCAAATGATTTAGTATAGTTCTGGAAATCCAAATCTAAAGTTGGAGTACCAATTAGCATCTCTAAAAAGTAACTTTATACATGAAAAATCAGGCGAGAAACATTTAAAGTAGGATGAGGTAATGATAAAATTATCATGAGTACTTTTACAAATTATCAATTGTTATTAAGTAATTAGATTAGCTATATTTTATAAATTCAAAATGAATATAAACTTAGATTCAATAATGAAAAATTTCACATTTATAGTACTTGTGTTTTGTTGTAGTTTAAGTCATGCTCAAACTATAGCTACTGATAGACCAAGCGCACTTACTGAAAATGCCTCAACCCTATTTAACAAAGGATTACAGTTAGAAACAGGAATCCAAATTAATAGTAATTATAACGAACTTACAACCAGTTCTATTCCAAATTTTTTGATGAGATATGGAATTACAAACAATATAGAAATTAGGATAATGAACGATCTACTTTATAACGAATTAGGTCAAATAAACTTAGGAAATTGGATACTTGGGAGTAAAATCCAACTTATTAAAAATGATCAATATACTATTTCACTATTACCATCCATTCAGTTTGATCAATTTTCAAGAGAACTTAAGACAATCGTAGACCAGCCCGTAAACACAAAAATTGTCGGAAATTGGAATTTAAATTCGTCCATGGTTTTAGGTTATTCTCTTGGATATACAATCAACAATAAAATCTTAGGATATTCTGTTTTAATTAGTAGATCTTTGAATGATAAATTCACCACATTTATAGAGTTATATGGTTTTAACAATAAATTAAATATTGACTCTGGAATAGCTTACATAATAAACAATAATCTACAGTTTGATACTTATTTTGGAGCTGGTTTGAATACTAAAATAATTTTTGGATCCATTGGTTTAAGTTATTTATTTTTAAAATGATAAGTTAAATAAAGAGACAAGTTTATAGATCAATTAATTTGGACTACATTAATACCTTCGGATAAGAATAATTCAATAAAGATGGAGAATTTTGTAGTTTTAAATAATTAAAACCTGCTGTATAAAACTTGGTAATTGCTTCATTATGAATTTCGAGAAAATTTTCCTTTCCTTATTGATGTTACACATAATTCAACCTAGTTTTTGTCAGAGTAATATTTTAATAAACATTTGGGGTAACAAAGAAAAACCGTTTTATAAAGAGAATACGTTAGAGGAATACTTCAAAAAAGAATGGGGTACCTTAAATGTTTACAACGTAACAGAACCAACATTAGAAATATTTCCTGCAAAAGGGAAAAACCAAAACAAATGTGTTCTTATTCTTCCTGGAGGAGGTTATAGTTTAGTGGCAATAAACCATGAGGGATATGACATTGCCCGAATACTTTCTGAACATGGCATAACATCTGCTGTTCTAAAATATAGACTACCTAATATATTGAGCTCAAACCAACCACATAAAGTTCCTCTAATAGATACACGGAAAGCTCTAAAAATTCTCAGAACGCGAACAAAAGAATTCAAATATAGTACTGATCAAATTGGAATTATTGGTTTTTCTGCGGGAAGCCACTTAGCAGCAATGGCTAGCTTATTGGACAGTGGCAACAATGTTGAACGACCAAATTTCGTAGCCTTAATTTATGGTGTGACAAGATTGAAAAATAAAACCCAAATTCACCTTGAAGAAAATTTATTTTATAGAAAATTGACAATTGAAGAGGAGTTTCAATTAGATCTTATAAATCTAATAAATGAAAATACCCCTCCGACGTTTTTAGTTCACGCCTATGATGATTCAGTCTGTCATGTTAGTGAGTCAATAGATTATGCAGGAAAATTATTTGAAAAAAATATACCCGTTGAAATGCACCTATTTGCCAAGGGTGGGCATGGATTTGGATTAGGAAGAGAGATAGATGGTACAGACCAATGGCTAAATTTATTTATTTCTTGGTTAAGTAAATTATAAATTCATTAAATCTTATATTTTCTGATTCAATAATGAATTAAGGCTATTTGGAATTTGTTCCTCAACGACGATTTCTTATCTCAAGTTAATTGAGATTTTAGCTCGGCTATCTTTTTTCTAATACAGCTTCTTAATTTTGTCGTTGCTTAGATCCATGACACAAAATTAATTTGGACTTGACCAATACCTAACGTATGGGAAAATTCACTAAGGGTGGAAAATATTTAGTAGTTTTAAATAACCAAAAATCGAACTATGAAATACCTCCTCTGCTTAAGTTTTTTTTGTTTACTTGGATTATTTACCAATTGTGAAAAAGACAATGATGAACCTGTTCCTAATGATCCCGCAGCTGATGTTTCAATTGGAGATACTTTCCAAGGGGGAATTATATTTTACATACTTAAGGAGAACGACAATGGATATGTATCAGGAGAAGTACACGGGCTGATTGCGGCACCAGAAGATCAAACCACAAATGCTGAGGCCGAATGGGGTATAGCGGGAATGGCTGAATGGGGTTGCTATGAAACTAAGATTTCAGGAGCAGAAGGGACTGCAATAGGTACTGGAGCACAGAATACACTAGATATATTGGCTGGATGCAGTGAGGATATGATAGCAGCAAAACTCTGTGCAAATTATGAAATAACAATTGATGGAATCACCTATGATGATTGGTTTTTACCCTCTAGAATGGAACTCAATTTATTGTATGTTAATAGAGAAACGGTGGGTGACTTTGCTAAATCCGCTTATTACAGTTCTTCACAGGATGACAACATCAGTGCGTGGTATCATAATTTTATTGATGGCATCCAGGGAAAAGTTTTAAAAAATATTAAGCGAAGTGTACGTGCTATCAGGTCTTTTTAAATATTCTCTGCCAAAATACACTTAAGCATCTTAGCTACAGCCTAGTAAAACACCCTCCTCTTACCTCCTCTTTAACTATGCAAAAAACAAATTAAATGAGATTAGACAACCTTAAATAGAATGAACATACCTTCAAACAGCTATCCAAACAAGCCAAGTTTGTCTACTGTTTTCTAGAAGCACATTGCGGTACTGTGGACTTTATTCAAGCAGATGAATCAGACATTGCCAATGGTATCGGACTAGAGCGTAAAACGGGTCTTAATCTCTTTGGTAATGTAATTATTCCCGCCATGAAAGCTAGAAAATAATATCTTTATCGCACTTGGAGATTATGACTTTATCTTAGTCAAAGGAACATACAGAAAGTGAGTGCTCGGCAAGCTAAAAGTAAGTAATAAGGCTAGGGATTACTACAGGGTCGGAGTACTCAAATCTGGTATGCATACAGCCATTTTAAAGGAGATTAATAGTACTTGTGAGGTTTCTCCAAAGAGGTGACATTGAAAGAATTTAAGGCTTATTTTGAGGTATTAGAGTAGGGGATCCAATTTAACTTATTAAATGACCCCCAAGATTGGTGTTTCAGGAGTTATCTTTTCTTTTTAGGCATTATTTAACTTCTAGTGAACTTTACTTAGCTCAAAAATCTCATAGCTTATCATAACTTCATCCCATATAGGCTTTGAAACTGGATTGGAGCCATCCATAAATGATTTTAATGCAACCTCATCATGAACAGCTATTTTAAACATTACAGCACTCTTATCTGGAGATACAGATGCTAAAGTTTTCGTTAAATCTGCTACTTTCCTTCTTTCGGCAAGTCCTTCTTCAGATTGCATAAAGCCCATGAATTTCTCAAATCCACCTTCCTTTATTTTGCCAACCACAAGCATATCTTTCATATTCTATTTTTTTAGTTTGATTAAGTTATTAAGATTTAAAAATACTAATTAAAAGTGGTTTTGACAATTATTAGATCCATCTAAATCTGTCTTCGTTCAATCATTCCCCAGTATATCCTCTTTCTTTTGTAAAAAGAATAATACTTTATAACTATACTATTTTCACATTGCCAAAAAGCTTCACACTCAGGACCATCAATGTAGCAGCTCCCTCCTGATTCCTCTAGCTTGAGTTTGTGTATTTGATCTTTGAGATCCGTATCAGCGAACATATCCCCTTTTAATTGGGATTCGAGCTCGGCTATTTTTTACTCTAATTAAACCTATTGATTTTTTCGTAGCTTAGATCCATGACATAAAATTAATTTGGATTTGAGCAATACCTTAGGATGAGAATAATTCACTCAGGGTAGAGAATTTTAATTAGTTTTGATTTTAATGTTTTTAAAACTGATAATCATATTGGTATACTAACCGTGGCAAATAATTGAAAATGAAATGAAAATCATTATTTCTCGCTTAAAATTTCTATTAGCTTTTATTGGTTTTTTAACACTAATAAATTGTTCTAATGAAGAGTATTCAGATATTTCAGAATCAGAAGATAATAGCTTAGTTTTTGAAAGTTTTATTCTTGAAAAAAAAAATAACCCTTATCTGAGTGAAGATATTGTATTTAATATTACCGATAATACGATTCAAGGAGAACTTAAGACCTATTTTTACAATTCTATCCCTACGTTTTCTTCAAATGCGAAAATCGTAGAAATTGATAATTCGGAACAGGTTAGTTCAATTAACAAGGTTGATTTTAGAGAATCAATTACTTATAGTTTAAAATCTGAATCTGGCAGTATTAAAAAATATAAAGTCAATATTTCCTGGGATGATAAATTAGCTCATATTTATATTGACACAGAAGGAGGTGTACCTATTATTTCCAAGGAAGAATATATTTATTCAAAATTGACAATCAATGGACAATCTAAATATGAAGATAAGACTATTGAAAATGTAAGGATTAAAGGTAGGGGTAACACTTCATGGTATTGGCCAAAAAAACCATATAAAATTAAATTAGAAAATAAGGAGACTCTATTGTCTGACAAAAACCCTATTAACAGATTATTACCAGAAAAACATTGGGTTCTATTAGCAGATTATCAAGATGGTGTTCATTTATTGAATAATGTTGCTTTTACAATAGGGAGAATGTTAGACATGCCATTTACTAACACTATTATACCAGTTGAGTTAACCTTAAATGGTAATTATTCTGGTTTGTATGGCCTAACAGAGCAAATTGAGGTAAAACCTAATCGAATAAATATTGGTGAAAAGGGAATTTTGTTAGAATTTGACGAATATTTTGATGGAGAATGGCAATTCAGATCTGCAAATTATAATTTGCCCGTAATGGTAAAATATCCTAAAATAAACTCTCAGGTCGAATTAGACCTAATTAAAAGTGAATGGAACAATTTTGAAGCATTAATATCACACGAAGAATTTCCAAACAATAATTACCTTGATTATATAGACGGTGAGTCCATTGCAAAATATTTTTTAGTGAATATGCTAACAGCAAATGAAGAAATTAATCATCCAAAAAGCACATATATATATAAAGAAGATGGGGGTAGATATTCCATGGGACCAATATGGGATTTCGACTGGGCTTATAGTTTTGAGGGTACTAGTCGACATTTTAATAATCCTAACAGGAATTTATTCTGGGAAAACGAAAAGAATGGGACTGCTTTTTTTAAAAGACTAATATTATCTGACTCCAATATCAAATCATTGATTAAAAATTATTGGTCAGATTTTCTAACAAACCATCCAAACGATCTGATGTCGCATATAGAAAACCAATCTTTTATTATTAGCGGAGCTAAAGAAAGAAACCTTGAAATCTGGAATAGAAATTTAGTTACTCATGAGGTGCTTATGAAAAAATGGATTGAAAACCGGATTTCGTATATGGATATCTATATAAGTAACTTATAATTACGATTTTTACTATCTCTTTTTCTCTTTTGTTTACCCTTCGCTTATGTTAATAATTATATACAAAGAGTGGAGACTAGTCTTCACCCTTTGTGTATTTGTTTTATTCTCAAAACAAGCAGTTGATATTATAAAAATTAGATCCTGAAGAGAAAAAGGAAAAAAAAAGGCTACAAGAAGGAATTTTTAATACTTGAAATCGTATTTAATCTAATACCTTTTTTTTAAACCTAGCTTGTTTTCTTTCATTTTCTTTTCGCGTTATTCGTAGAAGATCAGCCCCTGTTAGTCCTACTATCTTAGCAACAAAAATTAATGTTTCCTCCTCTGCTTCATCGATTATACCATCAGCAAGAATAATCTTAACCATTGCATTAATTAAATCTTCTTTGAACTGCACATGACAACCAGCAAAAGATTTCGGCATTTCTTTTGACATAATCTCAGTTATTTTTTTAGAGGCTAGTAAATCCGAGAATATCTGTTGATTGGACATAACATTAAACTGTCCGAAGAATGGGTCTTCAGAAATTACTTTAATTTCAGTGTCGTCAGCTTTTCCATCTGAATTGATAATGTACCAAGCCACACATGAAACAGCTTCAGAAAGAGAAAAGTCCGTTGTTTTGATGTTTTTTTTAGACATAGTTTTGATTAGTTCAGATTAAATCTCAAAATTAATAAAATTTCTCTACCCTTAGTGAATTATTCTCATCCGAAAGTATTGCTAATGTCCAAATTAATTTTGTATCATGGATCTGAGCTACAACAAAATCAAGGATTTCTCATCTCAACACCTCATGAAATATCTCCCTTTCTAACACCTCAAAATAAGCCTCAAATTCCTCCAACATTACTTTCTTAGAGAGACACTTACATGTAAACATTAATTTCTTTAAAGCGGCTGAATACATCCCAGATTTGAGTGCTACATAGACAAGATTTAAAGCTAATGTGAAGATATCTCGGCATAGAATTATTACTATTAGATATTACAAAAAACAGCTTGAACCAAAATAGCAATTTTTATTTAAATCTTTTCCCCTGTACAGTTCAATACTTATGAGTTTCTCCATCTATCCAACGTTTGTTTTAATATTTTACTGAACACAGATTTTCTAATATTCCTCATAAACAGCCTTCATAAATCTTTTTTTCATTCTCCAATTACTTGGTAATGATCTCGACATAAATAATGCAAACATTGATTTTTCTTGATCTATCCAAAAGACAGTGTTATGATATCCTGCCCATCCAAAAATACCTATACTAGCATTCAAACCATTAATCGGTTCCTCTAAAACAAACAAAGAAAATGCGTTATAAAAACCTACTAAATCTACAAAAGATTTATCTTCATAAGGATATCCATCAGTTTGCTTTTGAACCATCATATCAATACTTTCCTGACTAATGATTTTTCTTCCATCATAAGATCCTCCATTAAGTAGCATCCTACAAAATTTAAAATAGTCCATAAAAGTAGAAACTAATCCCTCTCCCCCTAAATGAACTTTTTTATTTATATCATATGTGAGAATATCTCCTTTACCCGTTATTCCCTCATCCGAAAATCCTTTTATGATTCCGTTATTAATAAAGAGCGGTTGAAAGTGATCCTCATCATCCTCAGTTAAATAGAATTTAGTGTCTTTCATCTCAAGAGGATCAAATATTACTTCTTTTAAATAATCATAAAATAGCTGCCCACTAACCACCTCAATAATACGTCCTAAAATGGATTGATTGATACCATATAAATATTTCTCACCTGGCTCAAACTCTATGGGATGTTTAGATATCTTGCTGACAAAATCTTCTAGGGTCTCGGAAGCTAAAGCCTCAATATAATAATCATCATAATATTTGAATCCCGAGGTATGATTCATTAAATGAATTATTTTTAACTTTTTTTTGCACTTATAAATAGACCCATCATCATTTTCGCAAAGCAGCTTGTCAAATGATGGAATATATTTTGAGACAAGATCATCGAAATCTATTAAACCCTTTTCATGAAGTGTCATTATCGCGACTATTGTAATGGGTTTCGACATTGACCAAATAGGGAAAATTGTTTCAGAATCAATTGATTTATCACCTTTTTTCAATGAATTCTCGATGTTGTAATAAACAATTTTATTTTCTCTATATACCAAAGCAACGTTACTTCCAGTAATTTCTTCTTCTATAATTTTTTTCTGAAAATTATTTATGTGATTATCGGAAAATTGTGGATAGCACTCATTTAGCACAAATATTAAACTTAAAACAGATAAAATTTTTTTAAAAATCATCCTACATCAGATTAAAATATGACATACATAACAGTTTTATGAAGAAATGACAAGTATATAATTAAATTCAGCAAGTAAATAATCAAATATAAGATAGCAGAGCTAGAATCTCAATTAAATGGAGATATGTTCGCTGATATGGATCTCAAGGATTAAATTCACGAGGCAAAACTGCAGGAAGCAGGAGGGAGCTACGACTTTGATGATACTGAGTGTAAGACTTGCAGTACTTAGCAAATATTATTTTATATCTGTCTGGAATAAAACATTAATGATAAGCAGATTAATCCAAACATCTTTACTCATTACGTTAAGTACAATTAAATTCAGGAAATATGAAAACTAAATTTTTATTACTTTTTTCTTTATGTATTGTCATTCTGATGTCATCCTGTTCAAAGAATGATGATATATTGCCAGAATTCATATTAAGTGAATATGAAACTGATTTAATAGATTATTTTAAAGATATCGCATTAGGTTTTGAGTTTGGAATTACAAACAATATTACTCGAAAATGGAACTCAGGAATGAAAGTATTCATTGGTGGGGAACCAAGGTTTGAATTGTTGGCTGAATTTGAAAAAATTAGAGCTGAAATTAATGAATTAACGACCGATGGTTTTAATGTGACAGTAGTGAATGATTCATTACAATCTAATTATTATATCTTTTTTGGCTCAGGCACTAAATATGCGGAAATGTTTCCAGAAGAGTCAAATTTAGTTAACTCCAATTGGGGGCTATTTTATCTATTGTGGAACAGTCAAAATCAATTTTATTCAGGCCACATGTATGTTGATATCATATGAGCTAACTCAATGGAGCAAAAACACCTTTTGCGTGAAGAATTTACCCAATCATTGGGACTTGCAAGGGATTCACAATTGTATATGGAAAGCATTTTTCAATCAAATTGGACAACTACAATAAAATATGCCCCTATCGATCGAGATTTAATTAGATTATTGTACCATCCTAAAATGAGTGTTGGTCTTAATGAATTTGAAGTTGATAATGCTTTGAGAGAAATCTTAAGCACTAAATAAAAAAGTGCCTTACAATCGCTAAAGAATCATAACTAGCCATCAGACCAATTGAACTTGACAAATATTTTATGGCTGGTTAAAAACTCCTAGAATCACCACACCATTTAGGAAACTGCGACATTGATGATCCTGAATGTAAGGCTTGTGGATGTTGAACTTTTGAAAATAAATAAAAAATTATATCTTCGAGGATTAGCTATTTTCGACAAAAAGAAAGGGGTATTCAAAACGGAAGGGAAAATAGTGCAAAAATCTCCGTTTGTCATACCCCTTAACCAACTTAACCAACACATACTAAACCCAAAGTTGTTGGAGATAGTTCTATTTTTTGTTAAGTGAATTCTTAAATATTGTTAATTTAGGTTTCAATTAACGTTAAAAAAAACTCCCAGAGTCACCACACCCTGGGAGTTAATACACAAGTCATTTAACAGGTTAGATTAAAAGATTTTATTGAAAAATCATTTATGCTTTTTTAGCTAAAAATAAAAATTAGTCCCAAGTTGAACTAAGAGCTTTCCAAAAGGAAGATTTTTTGTTTTCAGCAAAATTAGATAAGCCAGCTTCGTTGGAAGCTTTCATGAATTCTTGTAACTCTCCATTTGGCTTATCCCATTTTCCTTCAAAGTAAGCTTGATTTTCAATTAAGGCAGTAAGAGATGAAAAACCGTCAAATGAAATGCCATTGTAATTAACTTCATTTGTACCGTCATACAATAGCTTGATTCCAGCAGCAAAATTCATTCCTGGATTCTGATCAAGTTTGGGCTTTACCATCATTTCACTCCACAATTCATGATTTTTGATGAAAACTACAGGATCAGATGTACTGTACTCATTGATGACATAGTAATCTGATTGGATTCCACTTAATGCAATAGATGTGATTTGAAATAATTCATAGCCTTTGGGGAATTTTATTTTATAATTCGAATGATCAGGATATTTGACTTTTGCTTTTTTTTGGCTTGGTTCACTTAACCAATCAGAAGAATTCCAATTCTCAAATTGCTTTGGATTGTTATAGTGATGGAAAAACATAAATTGATTTTTATTATTCTGCGACTGCCACATTTGCCAACCATCCCATTTACCTTCCTCCACCGCTAATTTTGCTAATTTCATATAAAACTCTTGGCTTGCTTTTATGAAAGCTTCAATATCTCCTTCGACTTCGCAGTAATGCATCCTTATTAAATATGGTTTATCTTGTGCATTTGCGACGTTGAAATACACAAAGCTGAGAAATAAAAAAAATATTTTTTTCATATTTAAATTAATTAATAAAAATTATTCTAATTGCTAATACTTTTCTTAAAACAATACTATTTATAGTTCATGTTTAGATGAGATATTCTCAAGGAATTAGCACAAAAAATTTCAGATAAAACACTTTTCAGGATTTGGTATTAAATGCTTATACCTTAAATATTAATTTATTTTTCGAATAATATCACATATTTTTTGTGTCCAATTTAATTAAAAAATCTCAGGCATTTACCATCAATTTAACTTCTTGCAATTCTGAAAAGACCTGATCCTTATGATTGTCTACATCAGTCAAAAGCTTGATTCCAGCGGCTTTTGTTATTTTGTTATTAACACATTTTTCAATATCACCTGTAAAAATTAAATTCCCATTAACCACGTTACTAAATTCATCAAACTATTTAGAAGATTCTCTAGCCATTCTTAGCTAATCTAGTAGCTACTTCTAGAGATTTGTTCGTTATCCCTTATGAACTTCAGGATCTCATCCTCGTAGTACCCATTTTCGCTTGATTTAATTGACAAAAAAGTTTGATCTGTTTAATAGATATATAAGCCTAAGAAATCTTTCCTTTCATTTTTTCTCAGAAGAGAAATTAGAAGAATTATATGAACAAATAAATTCAGATGATTCCAGTCTTCAGGACGTTACCAATTCGCAAAAAATGTCGGATAGTGATCCATTAAAAAATCAATTGTAAAAGCTGAAAATAAACTTGATAATTCAATATCAGACTCCAAACAAAAAATAGATATTATCGTTAAGGAGAATGCAAGATAAGAACTTATCGAACTTAAGAAACTTTTAGATATGAACTTACTCAAAAAGAAAGAGTTTAATGAAAAAGCCGTGGAATTAAAAAAAATAATTTTAGATAAGTAATTCAAAATTCAGTACAAAGCTTAATACCATTGCTTTGGTAATTCCCAATAAAAAAATAATGTGATGAATGGGTTGGTTTAATTTTTATTAAATTTTCTTATAACTTCATGTTACATTTAGTTTTTAAGATGAAAATAAGTAATTAATGCTTGATTTTTACAAAATAAATTAAATGGGTGGCATTAATCGGCGTAATATTTATTGTAAGGCGCCTGAATTTTTATAAAAGCATATATCAAACGTGGAAATGTTAATTCCGCGATTGTTTGGTTTTAGGTCTTAGGTCTTTTTCCTATTTTCGGCAAATGATTATAATAATTAAATTAGTGAAAATTTGACTTCTTTTTTTGTTTTAATTTTTAAGATTGATTAAAAATTGTAGAAGGATGGATTACCGAGCTAAAACTATATTGAAGGAAAATCAAAAAAAATTATATAAAATGGTCTTCATTACCTTTTTATCGAGTTTAATATGGACTATGTCATGTTCTTCTCAAAATCCAAATGATGCTATCTGTGTTTGTTATATTTATGTAAATGGTTTACAGGCCAGAGTAGATGAAGTTGAATTAGGGAGTACTGGTATTGTTAATAATTTAAGAAAAGATTGTGAGGGAAGGAGCTATATTATTGACGATGATAATTACTCTAGCTGTCAGTATGTATCTGTTGGATTTGACATGGATTGAAAACCTCTGTAATTCAGGTTAAATATCATTCTCAGCCAACTTCCCCCGAATGTCGGCCAGTTTTAATTAAATTTTTTGGGACTGGTTAAAAAACTCCTAGAATCACCACACCCTAAGAGCTGTAAAAATTTATTACTAATTGTAGTTATTATTTATCTATTATCTGATTATATTTTTGATAATTTTCAGTTGCCTTCCACTCTTCTTTTGATATATCTTTTGGTTTACTCCAATCCCAAACAAGACGTTCTCCAGGTGGTTTAACATTAACAAGTCTTAGATATACAGCCCATTTGCCTCTATGATGAGATTGATGTTCAAACCCCTTACGAGCTAAACATTTTTTACTGCAATTCCATCGATAATAATAAGTATTCTCTTCGAGATTTTCTTCACTTTCAATTTGATTTATCATAATGTCATAACTCTTATTGACCCATTTTATCACCTCCTCTTTTGATTGTATGCTCGGGAGATTATATAATTTCTCCGTATCACTGGCATCATAGCTACCCGCTATCATTGCCGCATAACGATAATTAACTAGACCAAGATGAATAGCTTCATTTTTAAAACTTATAATCTCGGGAGTTGGTTGAAAATTGTAGTGTTCTTTGGGCATAGTCTCCAAATAACTAAGGGTAAATTCTTTAGCCCTTTTATAATCTGATATAAGATCACAAGGAAGTGTTTTATCATTATCTAAATTTTCATTAATTAATTTTATTTGGCTACTTCCGCAGCAACAAAATA
>PYIJ01379956.1_pt1 | contig 23511 bp, 20 predicted proteins | sample 3578051 | NCBI WGS metagenome assembly PYIJ01 (sample SAMN08408021, study PRJNA431606) | Marine metagenome isolate SA_KN192-05_S13_5m, whole genome shotgun... | biome: marine; feature: oceanic pelagic zone; material: water; isolation source: surface water sample, 0.2-0.8 um fraction ... | reverse complement strand
TAATATATTAAAATGTTCATAAACAGATATATATATAAACTATATATTTTAATAATAGCAAATTATCTATGATAATGCATTCATGATTATTCAATTTATCTATGGTAATGCATTCTTATCTAGGGTAATGCATTCATGATCGTACAATAAATAAATTATCAAGAATTAAAATAATTTAAGCAAATCAGTTTATGAATTTAAGGTAGTATGTATTTGTTTAATCATCAAAATTATTTTGACATTTATCTTAACTTGTCTTGATTAAAAATTACTAATGAAATAACTTGTCAAATAAAGAATTTTAGGCAATCCCTACCTACCTATTAAATCAAAATATCTGAGCTAAATTGATTTTGTTTAACTAGATATTTTGGCCAAATGACGAGTGTCATTCGAGGTTACTAATGAAAAGTGATTTCCGTCATAATCGACTTGATATCTGCACATGTTGGTATGTTTAAAACTTTCCATTTTACTTAAAGAATCAAAGATCAGCCATGAGAGTAAAATTCGCATAGCTCGCCCATGCATGCAAATCAAAATTTCAGATTCATTTTCCTGTTGCATGATATAAGCAAAGGCATTTCGTTGACGAACCATCACTTGATTGGGAGATTCTCCCCCTGGTACAATTCGGTCGTAATCTCCCTTTTTCCAACTATTCAAAACATCATAATAATTTTTCTTAGTTTCCGGGGTAAAGATCGTACCCTCGTGATGACCCCAACTGATCTCATTGAGACCTAACAATGATTCATATGGAACTCCCTTATTTAAAAAATGTATCACCGACTCTTTTGTTCGTTTTAGTGCTGATACATAAATTTTATCGAATTTTAGGGTATGATAAGTTTTAAAAAAAGCAGCTCCTTGCTTTCGTCCTTTATCATTTAGTGGAGCGTCGATACCTTGCCCTTGAACACGCCCTGCTTTGTTAAAGGCAGTCTCACCATGGCGAATGATGTGTATAATTTTCTTTTTTAAAATGAGCAATTAATTTATATAACAAAAATATGACTTTTACATGAATCACAGAAAAAAAATTCTTGAATATAGAAACTTCATGAAAATTTGTAATATAAATTTATACCATTAGCGTTGAAACTGAAATAAGAGAATTCTTGATTGAATGAACCCAATATAAGCGTCTCGTTGTATCTTTGAAATTAAACATTATTATGTTCCCATCAAGCTATACAGTAAATATGTTAAATGCGTCTGTCAAAGGTACCTTAGTCGCACATTTAGGAATTGAAATTATCGAGATTGGAAATGACTTTCTGTTAGCCAAAATGCCAGTTGATCATCGAACGCAGCAACCTATGGGTTTATTACATGGTGGGGCTTCGGTTGTCTTGTCTGAAACTTTAGGAAGTCTGGCCGCATCATTATTAGTTGATAAATCAGTTGAATTTCCTGTAGGTCTCGAAATTAATGCTAATCACATTAAATCCGTAAAATCTGGCTTTGTGTATGGGAAAGCAAGACCCATTCACATAGGAAGAAGAACACACATATGGCAAACAAACATAAGAAATGAAGTAGGCAAATTGGTATGTACAAGCAAACTCACCGTAGCGATAATTGAAAAAGACAATGCCCCTGGAAACTACTAAAATCAATTTAAAATCTGAGGCCTTTGAGACACCTTCCAAACTTTGGCATTCTTTGATGGGAAGCCCATATCCTGTTGCCATTTGGCGGCTTCCAAATGAATCTTTTGTATATGGAATTTCAGATTTAAGACCTCAAATACAAAAATATCAAAAGCTAGAAGATGCTGGTAAAGGGTTTTATGTCAATCCCTTTTTAAAACACCACCCTTCTCTCCCTCAACTCATCAAAAGTGATCTAATGGTTAAGTGGCATAAAAATAAATGTATTCAAACCTTCTTAGATGCGCGCTTAAATGATCAAGATATAAATAGTTTCCAAAAAAACTTAGGAGTTACCAAACAAGTCCTCCATCAAGAAATATTAACCCCCAACAACGGATTCTGCAATGATGTAGTTGAAGCCGTTCAATCAATTAAGAAGGGTATTTTTGAAAAGGTAGTGTTATCCCGATTTAATGATCAAATTTTACCTGATTGTTTTGATCCCATAATTGCCTTTGAAGCAGCCTGTGACGCTTATCCAAATGCTTTCGTCTACTTGATTTCTACTCCTAGTTTTGGTTGTTGGCTGGGTGCTACACCTGAAACATTGCTTGAAATCAAAAATAATTTATTCAAAACCGTTTCTTTGGCAAGCACCCAAAAACTGAAGACTAATCAAACAATGAATGAAGTAGCTTGGACCCAAAAAGAAATTGAAGAGCAAGCTATGGTTAGCCGATACATAATCGATTGTTTCAAGAAGTTAAGATTGCGAGAATATAAAGAGAATGGGCCTAAAACGGTTCAAGCAGGTCGTATGGCTCATTTAAAGACCATTTATGAGGTAGATATGGAAGAAGTAAACATACCTGAGCTCGCAAGTACCATGCTCGAGCTGCTAAATCCTACATCCGCGGTTTGCGGAATGCCATTGCAACCGGCATTAGACTTCATAAAAGAATATGAAAAGTACGATCGAGAGTTATATGCTGGTTTTTTAGGTCCTATCAATATGGACGGTTATACACATCTATTTGTAAATCTACGTTGCATGAAAATTATGGGGCAGACCGGACGTTTTTATGCTGGAGCAGGAATTACAGAAAATTCTCATCCCGAAAAAGAATTTGAAGAGACTCAACTTAAAATGCAGACCTTAAAAAAAATTATCTTTCGGCCATGAATCAAATTCATTTCGATACCTCTGAAATATGTTATCAATTGGGTATCCGAGATGCGGTATTTTCTCCCGGATCACGAAATGCGCCTTTAAGTATCAGTTTTTCGAGAAACCCAAAGATTCATACTCGAGTAGTGGTGGATGAACGATCTGCTGGATTTATAGCATTAGGTATTGCTCAGCAAACAAAAAAACCTGTAATCATTTGCTGTACCTCTGGGACCGCCTTACTCAATTACGGACCTGCTATTGCCGAAGCCTATTACAGTCGAACTCCATTGATCATTTTAAGTGGAGATCGACCTTCGGAGTGGATCGACCAATGGGATGGACAAACCATCCGACAACAAAATATTTTTAGATCATTTGTTAAAGAATTTATTCAAATGCCCACATCACTTGATTTTGAAGATGCCCGATGGGCGTACCATAAAAAAATTGCAAAGGGTTTCTATTTGGCAAATGAATCAAATATTCCTGTACATTTAAATTTCCCCTTTAGAGAACCTTTTTATCCTGAAAAAAATCAAAAACTAGAATTCAGTCAAGACCTTGAAATTATCAAAAGCTATCCTGCAGAAAATCGGCCTAACTGTGAGACTTTGATACATGACTGGATTAAAGCTACAAATAAAATTATTGTTATTGGACAAGGTCAATTATCTAACAAGTGTATAAATGAGCTGACTCGTCTAGCCAATCAAGGTATTCCAATCATTGCAGATGTTATTTCAAACGCACATAATTTGACAGGTGTGATCCAACACCACGATCTTTTTCTTGATAATAAAGCCCTCCAAGATTATTTAAAACCTGATCTATTACTTACTTTTGGCAAATCGATCATTTCCAAAAATCTCAAACGTTTTATAAGAAATAGCTCGGCCAATCAATGGCATATTGATCCTCAACCTGAACTTCAAGATCCTTTTCAACGTCTTTCAGTCATAATAGAAGGAAATCCAGAGCAAATATTGCATCAGCTCATAGATCCAGGCCAACAATCTCAAGTATTTGCTAAACACTGGAAAAGAGCTCAAGATCATACAGCACAACTACTCAGTCAATATCAGGCTCCGCACAGTGAATTTTCTGCAATGAAAAAAGTCTTACAAAAAATACCTAGAGATATTCAAATTCACCTCGGAAATAGTATGCCGGTGAGATATGCCAATTTTCTCGGTATTACACCTCATGTCGGTAGGATTTGGGCAAATCGTGGCACCAGTGGTATTGATGGTAGCAACGGCACTGCTGTAGGTCATGTCCTTTCATCAAATCAACCATCCCTATTGCTTACGGGAGATTTAAGTTTCTTATATGACCGTAATGCTTTTTTTCATAACGAGGATTTATCCCATATGAGAATCATTGTCTTTAATAATTTCGGTGGAGGTATCTTTGATTTAATCTCAGGTCCCGAAACCTTTAATCAATTAGAAAAAAATAAATTCTTAATGAGTTCACATAAAAAAAATCTAAAATATTATGCTCTTGACATAGGATTTAAATATCAAAAATGTGATAAATCAGCAGAGTTAAATACCATACTAACGCATTTTTTTGAACCTTCTGATAAAGGAAAATTGTTAGAGATTCAGACACAGCAATCAATAAACAAACAAGTTTTTAAAACATTAAAAAAAATTATCTATGAGTGCAAATTCATTTAATTGGACCTCAGTTAAAAATTACCAAGACATCAAATTTGACTTTTTTGATGGTATCGCGAAGATCACTATAAATCGTCCCGAGGTATACAATGCCTTTCGACCAGAAACTAATATGGAAATGTTAGAAGCCATAGATATCGCTCGGGAGCGACAAGATATAAGTGTAGTTGTTTTAACTGGAATTGGAGATAAAGCTTTTTGTTCAGGAGGTGATCAAAATGTAAAGGGAGTCGGTGGTTATATCAGTAAGAATGGTATTCCACGCCTAAATGTATTGGATTTGCACAAAAAAATTCGAGAGATTCCCAAACCTGTCATCGCTATGGTTAATGGGTATGCCATAGGCGGTGGACATGTTTTACATGTAGTCTGCGATTTAACAATTGCTGCTGATCATGCTAAATTTGGTCAGACGGGTCCAAAAGTCGGTAGTTTTGACGGAGGATTTGGATCTTCATACCTAGCCCGTCATGTAGGCCAAAAAAAAGCGCGTGAAATCTGGTTTCTGTGTGAGCAATATACGGCAAAAGAAGCCGAAGCGATGGGAATGGTCAATAAAGTAGTGCCATTGGAAGATTTGGAAACCACCACTGTACATTGGTGTCAAACCATCATGCAGCGAAGTCCTATGGCTATAAGAATGATTAAGCGAGGACTTAATGCCGAGCTTGATGGACAAAGGGGCTTGATGGAACTCGCGGGAGATGCGACACTCATGTACTATATGATGGAAGAGGCACAAGAGGGTAAAAATGCATTTTTAGAAAAGCGGAATCCTAATTTTAAAAAATTTCCTAAATTTCCTTAATACTTACAAACAAGACCCCTCAAATATTATGGTATGATCCACTATCTGATAATCGAAACCAAATATATTGGATATAGACTCGGCAATTTCTTTTGGCGTTTGTTTTTCATAACTCCTACTCAAAAGACATTTATGAGATGTAATATCAATAAATTTGAATTGGTATCCATAGACCCGCTCCAATAATGAAGCCACCTCCCTCAAAGGCGTATTTTGAAAAAATATTTTTTGGTCAGCCCAGGCTAAAAAGTTACGGTCTTTGTTTACTGTTTTAATAGCTCCACGTGTGTTTACTTTAATAATACCAATCTGACTCGGTTTGATGTTTAAAGGTGTGCGATTACCTTTATAATTATCGCTGTTTTGTGTTAGCTCAACAAGTCCCTCCGCTACCCTAACAATGGTCTCTTTAGCATTACTTTCAATAGTAAAAATAGCATCAAAAGCTGTGATTTCTGCCAAATCTGTCAATACCACAAGCGGCTGATTCTCTACTTTTCTGACCTCAAAATAGACTAACCCATCCATTTCATAAATTTGCTGATTTGATGTACCATGATTAGGTTTAAGTCGTGCTGATTTGTACAATTTCGATACTACATTAGGTGTCAAAATCATAGATGTAGTTAGATCGGTTTCAAGGACTAATAATTTATTTCGATAAATTAGGCTAAGTAATATTATCAAATAAAAAGCCATCAAAAAATAAGCTCTTGTTGGTTTATTTTTCAAATTAATCGACATATTTTTATGTAATTATTTAAGCCTTTATGAGCATCATAGATATACATTTCAAATTCACGGACAAATATGTGAATACTTTTTTTTAAACCCAATTGTAAATCAATCAAATACAATGATCTGAATTATCAAAATACTTATAAGCGATCATAATTGGTTAAATTTAAAATAAAATTTAAATCGTTCATATTAAATAAATTGTGCACCTACACTTCAAACGTCTTTCTTTAACATTGCAGAAAGATAATTTTAAGTCTTTTTTAAATGATGGTAGCCTTGGAACATCTTTAACCTCAAAAGAACTTTGGATCCTTGAAATGGCTACAAAGCTGCAAGAAGGTGTGTCTAATTTTACATTTCAAACTTCAGGCACAACAGGGTTGCCAAAAAAAATAATCCTAACCAAAGAGCAATTGATACAAAGTGCCAAAGCCACCTTGTCCTATTTTTCAATAAAATCAGATGCACGCTTTCTACTATGTATTCATCCCCAATTCATTGGAGGGGCTATGCAAATCGTACGTGCTTTTGTAAATCAAGGAAGATTAGATATTTTGGCTCCTGAAAAAATATTAGATTTAGATCATACACAATATGATCTTGTTTCTATGGTTCCTATACAGCTAAATAAGCTTTATAAGCATTCAAAAAATCATCTCAATGATTTTAAATATCTACTTATCGGTGGTGCTGCAATAGATCCCAAACTTGAAGAAAAAATTGTATCTGACACTTCTATAAATACTAAAATCTGTGGAACCTACGGCATGACTGAAACGGCCTCTCACGTTGCCATTAGATACTTAGGATCAATTTTATATGAAAAAGTAGGACCTTTGAAAATCTCTGTTAACAAAAATTCATGTCTTAAAATCAAAGGTGTAATCACTAAAAATAAATGGATGCAAACCCAAGATATCGTCGAATTAATTGATGAAAATACATTCAAATGGTTGGGTCGTCGAGATTTTGTTATTAATTCCGGTGGATTTAAGATTCATCCCGAGAAAATAGAGCATCAGCTAAAAAAACAAACCGATCAATCCCTTATGATCACCCACTTACCCGATGAGGTCTTAGGACAAAAAGTAGTTCTCCTAATGGAGGGAAGGTTGCCTAAACTCGATTTTACTTTACTACACGATTATGAGAAGCCAAAAAAAATATTAAGCATAAAAAAATTTATTTATTTCAAGAATGGTAAAATAAATCGAGGGGATACGTATAAAAAAATTAAAAAAAAATACCCCAAACCTTTTTTTTGAATTTTCTTATAGAGTGTGATTGTTATCTTTTTTATTAAAACAGATAAAATAAATAAATTACTTAAGCGAAAATTGTATTCTATTACTATTTTCAACCCTAATAAGATCTGAGTATGACACAAGAGAAATTATATGAAATAAAATTACCCCACAATAAAATTTATTAATTTTCACCATAGATTAAATATTGTAATGTTATAATTTTTTATTCCTATCTAAGGTTTGGAAAGTATGAAGTCATAATAGAAACCAGTGCCAATTATTGATTCTACATTTATTTACGTATTCTATTTGGTAAAGGCTAACTATTAAAATATCTATTTTTCATCAATAATAAATCAATCGATATAATTTATACTTTTATTAGTCATTGATATTCTTACCAATTAAACATTATTAATACTGATATATAGAGAGAAAATATTTATTAGACACCTCTTGTATTATAAATAGATTTTCTTAAAAAATTTTTTTATTTGTATGAAGCCATGAATTTAAACTTTCATAACAACATACATAGCGCTTCTTAATATCGACTTAAATTAAAAAGGGCATCATATAATATTTTCAAAAATTTACTTGAGTTTGGATTTTATTAATAGAATCTAGAGAACAATTCCCAAATTAACCTTTCTTGTCCAACACTATTAAATCTAAAAATTAACGATTCAACCCAGATATGAATTCATATACCACAATGAATTAGAATAATAGAAGAAAATTACTTTAAACAAATCTTCAAATGTAGCTTGACACAGTTGGTAAAATAGAGAGTACTAATCTAAATTTCCGTACAATTTAACACTGTAAGCTGAGGTCACTCCCACCAACGCCCCAAATAAATGGGATTCCCAACTGATCGCTTGATTGAAATCAAAAACAGTATAAATCATACCCCCATAAACAGCTAAAACTGAGATAGAAATAATCAAGGCTTTAAATTTTCTTTCAAAAAAACCAATTGAAATTAAAAAAAAAGAAAGAGCATAAATCAAACCACTCGCACCAATATGAAAAAAAGTTCTTCCAAAAAACCAGACCAAAATATTAGTAAAAAAATAGCATTGAAGAAATATTCTATTGGCAATATTTGGATAGAAAATATAAAGTACTGTACCAAGGAAAAGTACAGGAATTGAGTTAGAGGATATATGTTGCAAATTTCCATGAATTAATGGACCAGTAAATATTCCAATAATGCCAAAATAGCTTCTGGGTAAAATACCCAAATAACCAAAGTCAATATTCAAAAAGAAACTTATCAAAAAAAAAACCCACATCAAACTCAGCAACCTTAAAGGCCTGAGAATGGATAATTTAACTACTGAATGCATGCATCAATTTAAATGAAAAAATTTAAAAACTTTTCTTAATGTACAGAATAGACTTTTTATTTATTAAGTAGGGGTATTAATCATTTTAAGTGTTAATAGCTTAGCCTCCTCATAGGTTACCGACATATAACCTAAAATTCCTCCAGAAGCTTCTGCTATTCGCTTAGCCCAATCCTCAATACTGGCGTAGAATTTTATTGAAAAATGTTTATCGAGTTTAGGTAAAATTAGGTTCAATTTCCTTAATTCATAAATAAGATCACTGTTTCTTATATCTAAATCCTTTGATGTCTTTGCAATGCAAGTCAGTAATTTTTCTTCAAAATTGTAACCTACCAAGCGATAATATCCTGACAATTCCTTAGATACACGATGTTGTTTGTTATACGCGAGCAAGATCGCTTCTTTCTTCTCTTTATGATCAATATTACCATCTGCACCGGCTATCAAAACGGAAACAAGAATAGGAACACTTAACATTAAATCAATTTCATCATCACTTAGCCCTTTAAATTCCTTTAACATTCTATTATTAACCCTTTATTATTATCGCGAAAATACGTTAAAAAGTTGTTCCAAAACAATTTTAATTAAAAACTATTTTTTTGAAATATCATTTTTAAATTGGACTCAATTCATCCATAATTTCAGGTTTTTTGTCCCAAAAATAAAGATCTAATACTGCCAATACACGCGCTATAAGTTCTCTTATCCTTACTCTCGTAGGTACCAATACGCTGGACGATTTAAGTATAAAGCCATAGGACTTCAAGCCATAATAATTAGCTATAAACAGTGCCCTATACATATGAAACTCTTGAGTTATGATTATAAAACTAGTCTGTCCAAAGATCTGTTCGCAACGCACTATCGAATCTAGGGTTCGTAATCCAGCATAATCCAAAGTAATTGCCGATTCGGGAATACCTCTTTCTTTCAAAGCATTAAGCATGTCACGAGGCTCATTGTAGTATAAACTTCTATTATCACCACTTACCAAAATATGAACAATAATTCCACGCTCAAAAAGCTTTGCAGCAGCATTCATTCGTTCTTCGAAAAATTCATTTTTGACTCCTGTAGTCGTAAATCGGGAAGTGCCGAGTACTAAGCCCACCTTTTGGGCAGGTGGTAAATTATCCTCCTTGAATATTTGATCTGAGGTACTTACTAAAATCCAAATATTCAGGGCTATTAAAATTAAGAAACCAAAGCCCAAAGAAATAAACATTGGTTTAAACCATTTTTTCACAACCAGATAATGTGTTTGTTCTTCCTAGACAAAGTTAACTTATTTATGATGACTATACTTTTGCAAGAGTCTAATCGAAAAGTCCAATTTGATTATCCTCGCGCTCAACCTCATCTTGAATAAACGATTTTAACAATTCAATATCCTTCTTTTTGGAATTTTCAAACTTAGTCTCTTCATTAGATAATTCAATTTTAACTAAATTCTGTATACTGAATTTATTTCCCAATGCTTTCCAGCCTTTGACATCTATAAGTGCATCCAGATTTAAATTTTTATGCAACTTTTTATTTTTCTCCTTGTAGGTTACTGAAACTCCTACTTTTAAGGCATCGCTCACAAAATATAATTTTGAATTTTTAGTCTCAGATATGAAGAAAAATGATTTTTGTAATTTCGCTGTCTCAATTTTAAACCTTTTGATAAAAAAAGTTTTAGTAACACCTTCCTGATAGACAGCGGTAATAATTCCATCAGGGATAAATTTGGTCAAATAACATATGTTTTTTGGTTCAAAACGATTACTCATATCAAATGTAGTCAACTCATAATGGCCGTCATAATAAAAAACAATAATCAGATCTTCTGATTTGAAATTACCTAAATAAAGACCCCTGTCATCAGTATTTAATCGACCAATAATATCATCATACCAAACATCTAGTCCACCCAAAGTAGATTTCCCTGCAATTTTGAGCTGTACTTTTCTCACCGGATATTTAGTCACTATATTTCCGGATGCCAAGCGGCCTTTAATCTCATAATCTGAAAAATCGATATCAAATGTTTTCTTTCTCGCAGAACTTGCCGCAGTCAAATTCACAGTAACTACCTCCGCCTCTCCATTCGGATTAGCCGTAAAATACAATACCTTAGACCCTTTTACCTCTTTGGCCAAATGGTATTCCTTGTCCCTAGTTACACTGAGTATATTGAATCTCTTAATCATGGACCTACCCGAAATTCCATCTTTATAAATCATATTATAGACCATACGCTCGTCACCTTTCTTGTAAACAGCAACATGAATAATACCTTTACCTACAAAAACTTTATCTTGAACTCTTGATATCAAACATACCCCATCATTTCTGAATACAATGACATCATCAATATCAGAACATTCCGATACAAATTCATCTTTTTTTATGTTTATACCCACAAAACCCTCTACTTTATTAACATACAACTTTGCATTATTTGCCGCAACAACAGTGGCCTTAATCGTGTCAAAACTCGCAATTTCGGTTTTTCGCTCTTTACCTTTCCCATATTTTTCAATCAATCGCTTATAGTATGAAATCGTAAATTCTGTTAAATGTGCAAGATCATGAAGAGTTTGCTTTAACTCCTCCTCAAGCTTTGTCATAAGTTCATTTGCCCTAAAGGCATCAAACTTTGATATTCGTTTGATTTTAATCTCGGTTAAGCTAATCAGATCTTCTTCAGTAATTTCTCTATAAAATTTTCCCTTAAACGGCTCTAGTCCATTATCTATCACATTCAGAACATTGTCCCAAGTCTCACATTCTTCAATATCCCTATAAATTCGGTTCTCGATAAATATTTTCTCTAATGAGGAAAATAGAATCTTTTCAAGTAATTCACTTTTTTGTATTTCCAGTTCTTGTCGTAGTAAATCTTCAGTCTGATCAACACTATGCTTTAAAATCTGTTTGATTCCGACAAAATGAGGCTTATCCTTGATTATAACACAAGCATTAGGTGAAATAGATACTTCACAATCAGTAAAAGCATACAAAGCATCAATAGTTATATTAGGAGAAACTCCATTTGCCAGCTTAATCTGAATTTCTATTTCTGAAGCAGTATTATCAATTACCTGCTTTATCTTTATTTTTCCTTTATCGTTAGCTTTTACAATAGAGTCAATTAACGAGGTAGTAGTTGTTCCATAGGGTATTTGTTTAATCAGTAATGTTTTACTATCCTCCTCTTCTATAACGGCTCTTACCCGCACTTTGCCTCCTCTTTTTCCATCGTTATAATCAGTTATATCGATTTTTCCACCGGTTTGGAAATCAGGAAATAACTTAACGGATCTTCCTTTTAGAATACTAACACAGCCATTGAGTAATTCCACAAAGTTATGAGGCATCATTTTGGTGGATAAACCTACAGCTATTCCCTCTACACCTTGCGACAATAATAAAGGAAATTTGACAGGAAAAGTTACTGGCTCGTTTTTTCTTCCATCATAAGACAATTGCCAATTCGTTGTTTCTTTATTATAAAGCACATCCAATGCAAATTTGGATAAGCGAGCCTCGATATACCGAGGTGCAGCAGCACCATCTCCAGTACGTACATCACCCCAATTCCCCTGCATATCAATTAGTAAATCTTTCTGACCTAAATTGACTATGGCATCTGCGATGGATGTATCGCCATGAGGGTGAAACTGCATAGTAGTTCCAATAATATTGGCCACCTTATTGAATCGACCATCATCCAACTCTTTCATGGCATGCAATATTCTTCTCTGCACAGGTTTCAAGCCATCTTCAATAGCAGGGACAGCTCTTTCAAGAATTACGTAAGAGGCATAATCTAGAAACCAGTTTTCATACATTCCTGTGACAGGCAGTACCTCATGAATCTCATCCTCATTTAAGTCCTCATTCATATATTTTCATATTATCTTTTTCCTTATATTACCAGGATAAACTCCTTAATTACCCTACATTTCAATCATTACATTCAAAAAGTATTCCAAATAAGGAATGACACCCGTGTAATGATCTGCCCCTTCGAAAGTAGTGAGTGTAACAATCTCAGGAGAACCTCCTAATGCTAAGAAATTATTATAAGTATCCACTGAATTTTGATAAGGAATAGTGATATCAGCATCACCGTGACATAAATATATGGGAATCGTCGGTTTCCAATCCAACAAACTATTTTGTTCAAAAAGATTAGAAATTTCTGAAAATTTTTGACCCTCAGGATTTAACAAAAATTTGGCTGAAATTAATACTGCTACCGTATCATTTAACTTACTGTTTATCTGTGCCCCATCAGAGATACCATCAAAAATATTTATAATTCGCTGTGCATAAGGCTCATTAAAAATTTGACTTGCCCATGAGCTATCAATATCGTAATAAGTTCGATAAGATTCAGCAATATAGGCCATATAATAAGGAGGTTCATAAACCTGTTGATCAAAGAAAAAATCACGAACTCCCTTCATATCATAGCCCCCACAGGCTGGAAAGGATGCCATCAAATTAAAATATTCAAGGTCATTTTCTTCAATATATTTATGTGTTGCCATGGCTACGTACCCACCTTCTGAATAACCACATAAGTACAATTCTGCATCTGAACTAATTTCCTCTTGATTAATTAGCTCTCTAACAGCCCTTAGTCCATCAACAACTGCCAAAGCAGACGTTTCTTCGACATAATAAGGATGCATAATCTCTTTGGAACTTCCAAAACCTATAAAATCAGGTACAACCGTAATAAAACCTGTTGAAGCCATGGCAGCATATACAAATGTCTCAATATCCACAATTGATAATGTACTTGGTGCATCTCTGTCAGCAGTAATGGTACCATGTGCAAAAGTCAAATAACTAAACTCTTCCCCATTACCCAAAGGAACGAATGCTCTTCCAGAAGCTATTATATTCGAACCTTTGTAGATTGTCTCATATGTTATATTCCAAATTTGAACATCATACTTCATTTGAGATATTGGAAAGCCTAAACCACTCGAATTAATTAAACTACTAATATTTGTTTTCGATGGTTTACTTATTTTAACTGCCGAAAGCAGACGAATAGGCATTCGATCTTCTTCCTTGTGCTCAAAATAGTCTTCTTCAGTGCTACATGAGGATAAAGAAAGACTTATTTGTAAGAACAAATTTGCCAATATTAAAGCATTAATTTTTTTATATTTTTGCATATCCATCCTCAATTTTCAGTTTTCTTCCTCAATCAAATCCTTCTCTACTCTGAGTTTATCAATAATAAACTGCTGACGATTTGGGGTATTTTTTCCCATATAGAATGACAGTAAATCTTTAATCTTTGTTTCCTTTCTCAAAATAACAGGCTCTAGTCGAATGTCTTCCCCGATAAAGCCAGCAAACTCATTTGGGGATATTTCGCCTAAGCCTTTAAAGCGGGTTATTTCAGCATTTTTTCCTAATTTTTGTATTGCTGCTTGACGTTCAATCTCATCATAACAATAAAACGTTTCTTTTTTATTCCTGATACGAAAAAGGGGTGTATCTAAAATAAATAAATGCCCGTTTCTCACTAATTCGGGAAAAAATTGTAAAAAATAAGTTAACAAAAGTAACCTAATATGCATCCCATCAACATCCGCGTCAGTTGCAATAATTATTTTCTTATATCGCAATCCTTCCAAACCATCCTCAATGTTTAAGGCATGCTGTAACAAATTAAATTCCTCGTTTTCATAAACTACCTTTTTGGTATGGGCATAGCAATTAAAAGGCTTCCCCCTCAAGCTGAAAACAGCTTGAGTTTGCACATCGCGAGTTTTCGTAATAGATCCACTTGCTGAGTCTCCCTCGGTAATAAAGATCATGCTATCATTACGGCGCTCCTCAAGTAACTTCTTATCATTTAGGTGAACTCTACAATCTCGTAGTTTTTTATTGTGCAAATTAGCTTTTTTGGCGCGCTCATTTGCCAGTTTTTTTATCCCTGCTATCTCTTTTCGCTCACGTTCGGATTGTAAAATACGTTTAAGCAGCAAAGCTGCTGATTCACTGTTTTTATGCAAATAATTATCTAGCTCCTTTTTAATGAAATCATTAACAAAAGTTCGCATCGTAGGCCCTTGTGGTCCCAAATTCTGAGAACCTAATTTAGTTTTAGTTTGAGACTCAAATACAGGCTCTTGAACCCTTATTGCGATTGCCGCGACAATACTTGCCCTTACGTCAGACGCATCGAAATCTTTTTTAAAAAATTCTCTGACGGTCTTAACGATAGATTCTCTAAATGCAGCCAAATGAGTACCTCCTTGGGTCGTAAATTGACCATTTACAAAGGAATAATATTCTTCTCCATATTGATTTGAATGTGTCAAGGCAATCTCAATGTCCTCTCCCCTCATGTGCATAATAGGATATTTGATATTTTCTTCATCGGTCTTCCGCCGCAAGAGATCTAATAAACCATCCTCTGAATGATATTTTTTACCATTGAGTATAAGAGTTAGTCCCGCATTCAAATAAGCATAATTCCAAATAAGATTATCTAAATAATCGGGAATGAAATGAAAATTTTTAAAAATAACATTATCAGGCTCAAAAGTGATACAGGTCCCATTTCGATCTGAAGTACTCATAATATTAGAATTAGAAGTAACCCCTCCTTGATTGAATTCAGCCATTTTAGTTTTCCCCTCACGAAAAGATTGCACCTTAAAATAGCTGGATAGGGCATTTACCGCCTTAGTACCCACTCCGTTTAGCCCAACTGATTTTTGAAAGGCTCCAGAATCATATTTACCCCCGGTATTTATTTTAGAAACACAGTCAATAACTTTACCTAAAGGAATACCCCTACCATAGTCCCTGATTTTAACCGTATGATCACCAACTTTTATTTCAATGGTTTTACCAAAGCCCATCATATGCTCATCTATACAATTATCTATGATTTCTTTTACTAATACATAGATGCCATCATCGTAAGCAGAACCATCTCCCAACTTTCCAATGTACATGCCTGGCCGAAGCCGGATATGCTCCTTCCAATCTAAAGACTTTATACTTTCTTCGGTGTAATTAGAATTACCTAATGCCATTTGTAATGTGAATGTTGTGAATAGTCAAAACCAGATGGGAAATTATAAAAAAAAACGCACCTATTGATAAAATATTTTTTCACAATATTCGACTTATTATTTAAATAAGTATGCATAAAATATTGATAAACAATTATTTAATTATTCCCAGGACTTTTTAGTTGACATAAAATAAATTGCCAACCCTATCCAAATCATCAATAATATTGGACCTAAAAAATTTAAATAAACATAATTTGAAATCTCTAGGCTTGAGGTATTGTTAAGTACTCCAACAAAGCTTATCAATAAACAGATGTAGAAATTTACAACTATAGGAAGCGCTGCAAACCAACCTGCTGAAAGGAGCCCAAATCGTTGGGCTATTATTGGAGCTGTAATTTTGATCAAAATCCAAAGGACAATATTGATCACCAAAAAAACCAAAGAACTTAGAAAAAAAAAATTGGTACGGTGCACGGTTGGCATTTCTGCTTTTAAGGAAAAGCTTACTACAGGTTCTAAATAGGCATATACTATACTTAAGGTTCCTAAGAAAATTGCTATAGACAATATCCTAACAAAATTTACAGCTTTTAGCATAGAAAGAGATTTTTACACATAGTAATCGTATTCATCGAACTTCACAAAACTAGAATCAAAAAGGATAATATTTTAATTTATTTTATTTTTCAAATCTAAAATTATGTTCATCTTTTAGGTTTTTCAAGAGTTATGTTATAAATCTAATTTATTTGAATTTTCTTCTCCACATAATCTCCTGTTTCACTTTTTAAATCAAACTTATAAGCCCGCTTACATTTCCTTTAACAGTCATTACATCAACAAACCTACCCTTACTGTTTACAACTTTGTCTGCTTGTGCTTGAATGATCTTAGCTAGCTAAATAGATATAACTCATAAGTACAGGTTAAAATTAAAATCAATGGCCCGTAAATCGGGCCTATTCTAAGTTAATTTAATATCAAACATTATAGGAATAACATGGTTTTCATAAATCAAAACCAGGTCATATTTCTAACCTGATTTACCTTTTTTCAAAAGCTATTCACATTAGGTTATTTGAAAGTTATGTAATCTATCAGGGATAAATGAATTTCTAAAATCATAAACTTCCTACCCATGCAAAGTATAAATAACGATAATCTAAGTCAAAGTTGTCTAGTGTGTTCTCAATGCCTCATAATTGTAGAAGTCTTATTATGTAATAAAATGGAATATTTGATGAGAATTGATTAATGCAACTTACGTATCCAATAATCAGCCTCACGGAGTTGGTCTATTCTCCCGACCTGCTCCGCTTGTTTTAATGTATCATCTATCTCACCCAAAGAGGTCAAGTGAAAATATCCACATTGGTCACAGGTATAAAATGTACGAGTTGATGAATTTTGGTATTTGACATGAAGCATGATCAAAGATTCTTTGGCTTCCTTTTCGCTGTAATATATGATTTTTCGTGAAGGGCAGTCGATCATTTTTTTAGATATATCCTCAAAGTTATAAAATTCATAGAAATTGAGCCACTAAATACCTTTCGATCTGTTTGAATATCAATGACTTTTTTAACCATTAGAATATGAAAATCCAAATTATTTAAATTTGCTAAAAATTTAAAACTTAAATATATGAAGCGTTTAATCTTGTCAAATTTTGATGATTTTGAGTCTAGAATAAATACGGTTTTAGGATCATCAGCGTACTTTAAAATTGACCAAGACCAAGTCAACAAATTTGCCGAGGCAACCGAGGATCGCCAATGGATTCATACAGAGCCAAATCGAGCTGTTCGAGAAAGTCCTTTTGGTGGAGCCATCGCTCACGGTTATCTTACTTTGTCTTTAGTTCCTCATTTGTGGGGCCAGATCATAGAGGTTAAAAATCTTAAAATGATGGTTAATTATGGTATTGAATCATTTCGATTCAATCAACCTGTAGCTGTTGGTGCTCAAGTTAAATTACACGCAACCTTAAAATCGGCAATCAATTTACGTGGCATTACCAAGGTAGAAGTTGATGTCAAACTAGAGATAAAAGATGTCAAAAAACCTGCCTTCTCTGGAGTTTTAGTTTTTTTATACCATTTCAATACCTGAAATTAAATCATTATTATCCATCCAACTCATAGATTTCCCTGTTAAGATAATTAGTGAAAATCAAAAAATTTAATTTTACCACTTATTATGTGTAGATCAAAGCTGTTTGTTTATAACTGAAGAATTAGGTGAATTGATTTAACATAATTAATACGAAAATCAATCATTTTTATCGTAAAACGAATTATCCTATTTGAATCAAAATACGGCTTGTTAGCTTAAGTATTGAACCATTACTCAAATATTTTAATAACTGTTTGTCAAATGATCTCCATTCTTTATAAAAATTGTAAAATAAATAAATAAACGGCTTTATCTAAATCAAATATTTTACTCGGCCAACTTAAACATCCTCGTACCAAACCTTGATTCAAAAGAGATGACTATCGGATTTGGTCAAAATATCTTTCGCAAAAAAATGAGTCAAGTCACCTGATAACTACTCAGACTTGAGTACAATTTTTACTTCTAAATCTACACTTATATCACTCTCCTGTGTCATTCGTTTAAATCTTAATATTTAACTCTTGCTTAAAATATTGTTTTAATTTATTCAAGTCCTTTTGCTCTAAATCATTTAGTAACAATTCTCTTTGATTTATCCACTCCAAATAAATTCGTTTACACTTATCAAATAAGGGATTCTGGACATCGTCCCTGTAGCCTATCGCATTGATAATGCATTCTCGACATTCCAAAAAATGATAGTTAAAAAAAGCTTTTCTCGCTAATTTATAAAAATAATCTGCCTTCCCATTGAGGAGATTTTGCTCATTTTGATTCTTTTGATCATAGTATTTAGAGAACGAACTAACAATCGGATCAGTCTTGATGGCGTTTGGGTTAAATAAAGATGTAAAGACTAATCCCTTCAATGAAGTACATCTACTTAGGGCTACATAAGCTTGACCGTTGGTGAAAGTATCATTAATATCAGCAATTACCCTCTCAAAAGTGAGTCCTTGGCTTTTGTGGACCGTAACGGCCCAAGCCAGTCGGACAGGAATCTGAGTGAAAGCACCTATTTCTTCTGATACGATAGTCCTTCTCTCTGGATGCCATCGATATGAAATATTAGTCCAAGTGGTGCGATAAATTGCAATAAATTCATAAGATTCTGTACTGATCACAATATGATCTTCGTGTAATTCCAAAATGGTCCCAATACTTCCATTGAAATATTTTTTAGAGGTATATTGATCGGCTCCATCATCAGAAGGAACCCTTCCTGGATCATTGATGACAGTCATTATTTGTGCCCCAATTTTTAAGACTAAATTCTCTTGAGTCCTCATAAAAGATGAAGGAAATACACCTTCCACTAAACCCTCATAATTTTTCTCGTCAGTCTTTAAGGCATTTAATCTATTTTCATTCACCTGATCTACCTTACGGTTAGTCGTACTTAATTGAATGTAGTTCTCATCTAATTTAGGCTTGAAATTAGGAATATAACGACGATTCAAAAGGGCGATATCATCAGGAGTTATTTGATTGAACCGGACTTTATTTAGTAATTCAACAAATTGTAAATCTTTTTGTCGGTAGATTTTTTTTAATTCAAGTTTTGCTGGTTTGATGATTTTAAACACATTGGAACTAAAAAAATACAAAGTTTTATAATATTCTCTTAATATGGCTCGTTCCTCACGTTTTATAACAGGAGGTAACTGAAAAGGATCTCCCAACATTAATACTTGAACTCCACCAAATGGTAGATAAGGTTTATCTCTAAATACCCGCAAAATATATTCAATGGCATCCAATACATCACATCTTACCATTGATATCTCATCAATAATTAATAATTCCATCTCTCGAATGATTTGAGATTTTTCACGGTTATATTTCAGCATCTCAAATATATTGATTTGATTTTTACTTGTTTTTCGTGTGCTGAATCGGGTATCATCGGGGCGTAAAGGCTCAAAAGGGAGCTTAAAAAAGGAATGAATAGTTACACCTCCTGCATTGATGGCCGCCACTCCTGTAGGAGCTAAGATCACCTTCTTTTTAGAAGAAATAGCGTTGACATATTTTAGAAAGGTAGTCTTGCCTGTCCCAGCTCTCCCGGTAAGATATATTGAACGATCTGTAGACTGAACAAATTCTACCGCAGAATTGAATTCCCGATTGTGTGGATCGAGCGTAGCTAGAAACTCCACCAAATTATCCATGAATTATTGGAGTTGCTTAAATTCAATATGGAGTTGCTTACTGATTAGTCTCATGTATTTAACCTCTTTTGGAGCAATCAATAGGATAGATACACCTTTCTTCCCTGCGCGAGCTGTACGCCCACTTCTATGAATATAATATTCTACTTGATCAGGTAATTGATAATGAAATACGTAAGCTAAATTACCTACATCTATGCCTCTGGCGGAAATATCTGTGGCAATCAATACCTTGAGCTTATCTCCCCTAAAAGCACGCATGACTTTATTTCGCTCAATCTGCTTGAGATCACCGTGAATACAGCCCACTTGATAATTCTTAGCTGTCAATTGATCGTGGAGCTGTTTAGTAGCTCGTTTAGTCTTACAAAAAATAATACCTCGATCCTTTTTATGTGACTTTAGAAAAAAAATCAAAGCCTCAATTTTTTGATCTTGATCACAAATGGCGTATTGATGTGCTATATCTGGATTGAATTTTTCACCTTTATTGGCCTCTACCTTAACTGCTCCAGGATCCATATAATTATTGATGATCTGAATGATCTCTTTGGGCATAGTAGCAGAAAACAACCAGGTACTGCTTTCGCGTGAAGTTTGTTCTAAAATCAAATCTAAATCTTTTTTAAATCCAAAGCTCAGCATTTCGTCTGCCTCGTCCAATACGACTGTCTTTAATTGCCGCAAGTCCACTGCCTTTCTTCGCTGTAAATCTAATAATCTTCCCGGCGTAGCCACTAATATGTGAGTTTTTCTCCGAAGAGAACTGATTTGAGCTTCTATTTTTTCACCACCATAAACGGCTTCAACATAGATCTTTTCTGTATATTTCGTTAACTTAAATATTTGCTTAGCAATTTGTTTTCCCAATTCTCTAGTTGGACATAAAATCAATGCTTGAATTTTAGGCTCAGTGAAATCTATATTCTGGATAATTGGAATACTATATGCAGCTGTTTTTCCCGTACCCGTATGTGCCACACCAATAAAATCTATTGGTGATTTAATAAGCCTTGGAATAGACTGAACTTGAATTTCTGTTGGCTTAAAAATGCTCAGGCCTTCGAGACCTTGAATAACTTGATTAGTAACTCCTAATGATTTAAATGATACCAAAATATCTTAATTATATAGCTTTAAAGTTACTCCAATTTATTTGCACAAACGAAATAAAGGAATCGAGTATCATATTAGTTTATATTAAAAGTAACTTTGCTATATATGATTCATATTGGAGTATATAATGAATTGATTGTTGATCGCATTTTAGCCCCTGGCGCTTTTTTGATAGACAATAAAGGAAATGATGTGCTCCTACCTAATAAATACATACCTGTAGGGGTGAAAATAGGTGATCAACTCAAAGTATTCATCTACAATGACTCAGAGGACCGTACCGTGGCCACTACTCTTCGTCCTTTGTTACAGCTACATGAATTTGGTTACTTAAAGGTGAAAGATGTCAATAATATAGGTGCTTTTTTGGATTGGGGTCTGGAAAAAGACTTGCTTGTCCCTTTTAGGCAGCAACATAAACGCCTAAATATTGGCCAATGGTGTCTAGTCTATCTTTATATCGATACACTCACCCATCGATTAGCCGCAACCACTAAAGTCGATAAACACTTTGAAAAAGAAAATATTGAACTTGAAGTAAATCAAGAAGTTAATCTACTTATTACTAATGAAAGTGATTTAGGCGTTAATGTCATAATTAACAATACTTATAGTGGCATGATTTTCCGTAATCAAATTTACAAAGACATCATGATAGGTGATCATATGAAAGGATTCATTGAACAGGTTCGGTCTGATGGAAAAATTGATGTTAGTTTAAGAAAAAAAGGGATGAAAAACCTCGAGGCAGGTGCTCAAACCATTTTGGATGAATTGAGAGCCTCCAATGGTTTTATCGAACTAACGGACAAAAGTACTCCAGAGGAAATTCAATCGATACTTCAAATGAGTAAAAAGAATTTTAAAAAGTCTTTAGGCATTCTCTATCGGAACAAACAGGTATTAATAAAAAAAGAAGGAGTGTTGTTAAGAAAAATTGAAGAAAAATAGGCCTTTTAAATTAAAACACTTTACTTCCACCGAAGCATAAATCAAAATCGTTTATATGGTAGAAGGACTAACTTCCTTTTTTATATTTTCCCATTGCTCAATATGAGTAGAGGAATAAAAATAGTATAAAATTTGACTAGTAAAAAGCATTAAAGCACCAAACTGATGGATTACTCCTAATGCAATTGGTACTGCATAAATTAAAGTAAATATGCCCAAGAAGACCTGAATGGATACAATGCCTACCATGAAATAAAGACTTTTATATTCCCCCTCATTTTGTTTTCTATGTCGCGAAACAACAAACCTATATATCACGAGTACAAGGACTATAATACCAAGATAACGATGGATTAACTGAACCGAAGCTAAATTCTCAAAAAAACTGAAGATACCATTTATTTCAAAAGCGTACAAGACGGATTCAGCAATCCATTCAGTACCCATCTTTGGAAATGTATTATAGACTAAGCCTGCCTTCAACCCTGAAACAAAAGCTCCGTAGACAATCTGAAGAATTGTGAAGAAAATCAAGATCTGAATTCCGAGTAGTGAAGTTGTAGTATTTGATGATTTTTGTGGATAAACTTCGCCCAAAAAGACCCAGAGCAAATAAGCGTACAGTACAAATGCGATGACAAGGTGTGCAGCTAATCGGTAATGACTTACATTGGGGTCATTTACAAGGCCACTCTTGACCATGTACCAGCCCATAGCTGCCTGTAATGCACCCAAGAGACAAGCTATTAAAAGCTTTTGAACCAATTTTTTGGACAATCTTTTTTGAATAATAAAATAAATAAAAGGTAACAAAAAAACCACTCCAATAAACCTTCCTATCATTCGATGGACGTACTCCCACCAAAATATGGATTTAAATTCACTCAGTGTAAAGTCATAATTTTTTAATTTAAACTCTGGCGTTTGTTTATAAAGTGAGAAAGTTTCCATCCAATCTGCGGTAGTCAAAGGAGGAATCGTTTCCATGAAAAGACTCCACTGTACCATGGAAAGTCCAGAATGTGTAAGTCGGGTTATACCACCCACAACCACCATAATAGCTACCATTAAGCATCCAGAAAAAAGCCAAAAAATAACACCTTTATCACCAATTGATTTCATAGCGACAAAAATACGACCGACTCGGTTAGACTCCAAAAACAATAAATTATATTAATGAGATACCAATTATAATACTTACATCCAAGGGGTATGCATTTTTACGCCAGTCCCATTTTCATCAGAGATTATCACCTCGCCATCATGATAACTTGGACCCGAAGCGATATCGTTACTAATTAATAATGGACCGTCCATATCTACATAATCTAGCATAGGCAATAATTGACTTACCGCTGAAATGCCCACAGATGACTCGGTCATACATCCAACCATTACCTTCAAGCCCAATGATTTAGCCTGGGCAATCATTTTCCTAGCCATCAACAATCCTCCACATTTCATCAATTTTATATTTACCCCATGGAAGTAGCCTTTACAG
>PYIJ01134593.1_pt1 | contig 23530 bp, 35 predicted proteins | sample 3578051 | NCBI WGS metagenome assembly PYIJ01 (sample SAMN08408021, study PRJNA431606) | Marine metagenome isolate SA_KN192-05_S13_5m, whole genome shotgun... | biome: marine; feature: oceanic pelagic zone; material: water; isolation source: surface water sample, 0.2-0.8 um fraction ... | reverse complement strand
GTGGTGCGGATGGGATTAACTCCCGCCTGGTTTCTTGTTTCCAGGAAAAAAACAAGTGGCGTGCATGAAAGACCTTATAAAGACTCTTGACAACAAGGGTCTTTTTTTGTATCATATATAAAAGAAAACCTTTGTTTATGTCTGAATATAAGAAGACCGCACTGGTATTAGGTGCGGGTGGTTTCATTGGAAGTCACATGGTTAAACGTCTCCGCTCAGAAGGATACTGGGTGCGTGGCGTGGATCTTAAGTATCCTGAGTATGGTGACTCAGAGGCAAATGAGTTTGTCCAAGGAGACCTGCGTGACGTAGATTTTGTTAGTCGCGTCATCCAGTACAAGGGTGAACAAGGAAATTTCTATAATTCAGTACCTTATCGTTACATCCGTCCTTTCGATGAGATCTATCAGTTTGCTGCTGATATGGGTGGTGCAGGTTTTGTCTTCACTGGAGAGAACGATGCGGACATCATGCACAACTCTGTATCTATCAACCTGAATGTCCTTGAGGAAGTTCGTAAACTTAATGAGACTTTTGATGGAGAACCTGCTAATCATGAGTGTGTGCGTCCTGCACTAGATCAACCTACTAAGATCTTTTATTCTGGTTCTGCTTGCATGTATCCAGAACACAATCAACTAGACCCAGATAACCCAGACTGCCGTGAAGAATCCGCATATCCAGCAAACCCAGATTCAGAATACGGATGGGAGAAACTCTTCTCCGAGCGTCTCTTCATGGCTTACAACCGTAATCATGGCATTCCTGTTCGGATTGCTCGTTATCACAACATCTTCGGACCCGAAGGAACCTGGGATGGAGGAAGAGAGAAAGCACCTGCTGCAATCTGCCGCAAAGTCGCTCTCCTCCCGGTCGAAGGTGGATCTATCGAGGTGTGGGGAGATGGCTTACAAACTCGTTCCTTCTTGTTCATTGATGAATGTATCGAAGCAACTCGACGACTGATGGACAGTGACTTCATGGGTCCTGTGAATATTGGTTCTGAGGAGATGGTATCGATTAGTGAACTGGTTGATACTGCTGCTCGTGTATCTGGTAAAAAAGTAGAGAAAAATTATATTGATGGACCTACAGGAGTACGTGGTCGCAACTCTAACAATGATCTGATTCGTCAGGAACTTGGTTGGGATTATAGTCAGACCCTTGAAGAAGGTATTCGCAAGACTTATAACTGGATTCAATCTCAGATTAAGAGTTCTGAACCATATGTTCCATTTCATCATTCAGTATGAGCGTACCAGTAAGAGAGATTAACTATGAAGAAACTCTAAACATTGATAAGAGTATCTTTCAAAGAGAGAACTGGTATCTGATGGCATGGGGAATGGGAGATGCAACATCTGCCACCCTCTTTTTAGAGTCCAGGTCACCAGTTCCATACAAAATTCTGTGTCATAAGAGAGTTTACAATGGTATCAAGTTTATTCTTGATAACTATGTTCCTAAACCACAGAAGTGCCAGGAGATTGTTATCTATCCTGATGCTGGAGAGATCCCTGGTAAGCAAGGATTTAAGGTAGATCCTAATTGCCCAGAAGAACTGAGAGCATTTCAAGGGTATCCATTTGATCAGAGAGAGATTCTGATGTCTAATGGTGGGTTTTATCCACAGGATCCAAACTGTATGGCAAATGCTCATCGGTATGGAAAACTTAAGGTCGCACACATGTCATATAATTTGTGGGACTTTGTAAATGGTTTGCATGAGACTGGTGTTTTAGATAAAATCTACGAATACGAAAACGCAACACAAGATATTGAAGAGAAAACTTGTATTCTGTTCCCAGAACGTGGTGATAGTTTCCAAATGAATGAAACCTTTTGGGATGATATCATAGACAAGATGAAAAGTAAGGGTTATAAAGTGCTGCTAAACTTGACTAAGAAAGCAAGTTTTCAAAAAGAAAAAACATACGTTGGTTGTGAACCCCTAGATAAGTATGAATTACAAGATTTGTTTGATTATGTCGTTAGGCATAAAAATCTTGTAGTCATCGGGCAGTGCTCTGGTATCTTCCACCCGCTCAAGTATTTGAGTTGCCTTAAGATTATGTTCTTCCCCGATTATCAGGACAAAGATCAATATCAAGATCCTGGTAGGGCTGAATGGAACTCTTGTTCTATTCAACATACGCCTTACACTAAGAATCATATTGATATTAAGATGTCACAGTTCAAACTTGAACAACTTGATTTACTTATCCAATGAAGATCGAAGTATCAAATGGAGAGATTGTAGATAAACTCACTATCTTAGAGATCAAACTTCGCAATTCTGACTGTGATAAAAAGTCAAAGCAGATTGTGAAAGAGATGATGTATCTCTCTCCAATTGTTGAGGAACTAAATGTCCCAATCGAGATGATTGACAATCTCCGTGTTGTCAATCAAAAACTTTGGGATGTTGAGGATGCATTGAGAGTGCATGAATATAATAAAGACTTTGGAGATGAGTTTGTCAAACTTGCAAGATCCGTGTATCATACTAATGATGCACGATTTTACCACAAATCTGTGATAAATGACCTTACAAACAGTGATTTGACTGAAGAAAAGATTCTGCCACAATACAAATGAGAACAAAATTTAACTTGGTGGGTGATACCTTTACCCATTTGACCAATGGGAATAAAGGATACTCTGTGCATGGAAAAGAATCTGAGCACATTGAGTGGGTAAAGGAGGGTGGAGAGGCAACTTTCTACATTGACAATACTATCAACGATGGTATCAATGATGGTCGTTCAGGTTCCAAATATTTGTGGCTCTTGGAGTCAAAACATATCAAACAGGGTCTTGTTGAGAGTATTATTGACAATAAACAACTTGTAGAAGACACTTACGAGACCATTTTTACTCATGATCAGCGTCTTCTAGCACTTGGTGACAAGTATAAATGGGTTCCTGCACAAGGATTTTGGATTAAAGAATCCAAAATCTATGAAAAAACTAAGATGATTTCTATGATTGCATCCAATAAAAGGATGTGTGAGGGTCATGCAAAACGACTTGAGTGGGTAGAACGCATCGGAGATCAAGTTGATCTCTATGGTCGTGGGTTTAATGAGATTGCAGACAAAGAAGAAGGTCTGTGTGATTACATGTTCTCTGTAGCAATTGAGAACGGTGAATATGAAACATATTTCACTGAAAAACTCCTTGATTGTTTTGCTACAGGTACAATTCCTGTCTATCTGGGTGCTCCTGACATTGGAGATTACTTTAATAAAGACGGAATTATTGATTTGACTGAAGAATTTGAGGTTTCGGAAGAGATTTATCACAGTAAAATGGATGCAATCAAGGAGAATTTAGAAAAAGCAAAGGACATGGAAGTCCTTGAGGACTTCATTTACAGGAGGTATTTTCAATGAGCATGCTCGGACCATACGCTTCATGGAATAAAGAGACCGGGTACGCTGTTTGGGATCATCCCACTGCAGAATACACTGGTATCTTTGAGCGTATCAATGTAGGTATTAAAGGCATCATCCATGTGGGGATGTGGGACTTTGTGGAGTATGGATGCTACACAAAACTAGTTGGAAACAAGGTTGTAGGGGTCGAAGCAAACCCTGATGTCTACAAAACTATGGCAAAACCGGTCGCAGATAAGTGGGGATTTAAGTGTTTTAATGAATTTACTTCTGATAAAGATGGTGAGGTAAGAAATTTCTACTTCGCAGGTGAGGGTTCTAGTCTTTATCAGGGACAACCTGCCTGGAATAAGCACACATCTATCAAAGTTCAGACCAAAACTCTGGCAACTGTGCTTGATGAGAACAATATTGATCCTGCTGAGTATGACTTCCTGAACATTGATGCTGAGGGATCTGAGTTGGATATTCTTAAAGGATATGAGCGGTATCTCAATCATGTGAACGTTATTGACCTTGAAACTTCGTATGATGACCGCCATTTAAGTGGTGCAAGTCATGATAAAATCGCAAGTTGGTTGTCTGAAAGAGGGTTTGAACTCAAAGAACAGTCTCCAACCTATGATTCTCAGCAATGGGGAGACTCTGTTTTTGTAAGAGTGGGCAGAGAACTGCCACCATTTGTAGATGGTAACGCTGGAAACGCTATCTTTGGCGAAAAATACCTGGAAAATAACAGATGAAACCCTGTATTATTAAACAACCCGCTGGGATTGGTGACATCTTTTTCTGTCAGAAACTTGCCAAGATTATGATGGCACATAAGTATTCTGTAATCTGGCCGGTAAGAGAAGACATTCTTTGGATTGGTGATTACATAAAAGACATCACATTTGTATCAGAAAATTGGAATTTTTTGGACAAAACTGTGTTCCAGAACGCTTTTGGTGTCTATGTTGGTGACGATATGGCGTTTATCAGTCCTGCAACTGCTGATATAACGCACAATGATGGCAAAATTATGTCATCAAAATACTCTATGTTGGGTCTTGACTACCATGGGTGGCAGGACTTTTTTAGGTTTGAAAGAAACCTTGAAAAAGAGGATAAATTATACTATGATGTGCTTGGACTTAATGATGATTCTGAGTTCATATTCCTCAATAACCTATACAATACAGACATAAGAAACTCTAAGTTATTGTCTCCTGAAAACTATTATCTACCTGCAGTAGAATTAGAAATTATTGATGGATACACTCTATTTGACTGGTGTAAAGTGCTTGAGAAAGCAAAAAGTGTCTATACAATAAACACATCAATCAATTATCTTATTGATGTCCTTGATACTAACTATGAAGAGTATGTAATCATCGCTCATGATGAGAAAAACAAATCAGAAATCGACTACCTTTTCCGTAAACCGCACACAATGATATGCAAGTAATCGAATTTAAGGGACATCCTTACCCAGAGTTTCAAAGTCAAGGAAACGCATCACAGTTTGCTATTCCTTTTGCCAAATATTTTTGTAAGGGTAATGGGTATGATGTTGGATGTATGAAACCTGAGTGGGCATTCCCTGGTGCAATGCCTATCGATGTAGATTTTAATGATCCCTATCATGCCGACCACTTGCCCGAGGGTCAGGTAGATTATATCTTTTCTAGTCACTGTTTAGAGCATGTTCCTGACTGGGTTTCTACTCTGATATACTGGACAGAGAAGATTAAGAGTGGTGGAGTTTTGTTTCTGTATCTACCACACTATGATCAAAAGTATTGGCGACCATGGAATAATAGAAAACATCATCATGTTTTTATTCCAGAGTTCATAGTTGATTTTATGGAAGAAAACGGTTATACTAATGTTTTTAACAGTCAAAGAGATTTGAATCATTCATTCTGTGTAGTAGGAGAGAAAAAATAATGGGACAACTTAGTGAAGCAATTCAAGTTAAGAATGTTCTTGACTTTTATAACATCGAAAACTTTGTTGAGACTGGAACTGGTGCTGCTGAGGTTGTTCGATCAATCTCTAATATTAGACCAACTCTAAATGTTCATACTATTGAGATTATTAAGGAGATCTACAATAGAAATGTTGAGGTATTTAAGTATCTTACCAATGTAAATTGGCACCTAGGTCAATCATCTGAGGTGATGCCTGAGATTTTGCCTCAACTAAAAGGAAACACATTGTTTTGGCTTGATGCACATTTCCCTGGTGCAGATTTTGGTATGGCATCTTATGGTGATGAACCTGACTTGGATAAACGTTTGCCTCTGCGTAGTGAACTAGAACTGATTGTTAAAGGACGTGATGTGTCTGATGATGTCTTTGTGATTGATGACCTGCGTGTCTATGAAGATGGTCCGTTTGAGACTGGCAACTGGGCAGAAAGAAGTCTATATGGCGGTGATGGTATTGAGTTCATTGAAAAACTATTTGAAGACACTCATTATGTGGTTCGCTCTTACAACAAACAGGGATTTGTGATGCTGTTCCCGGTCAATAGAGACATTAGTGAGGAGTCTGAAAACCTTGTTGTGGGTGCGGTAGATGAGTAAAAAGATCTGCATATCCACCTGGTGTACAGATGATTTTGCTGAACTACTAGGTGTTGATAAATTAGCAAACTCAATCAAATACTTTCATCCAGATGTAGATCATGTCATTTTCAATACGGAGATGACTAATATTGTGAATGAGCAGTTGCCTTGGATGCAACCTATCTGGATGATGGCACCAACTTGTCTGCCTTATGTTGATAAGTATGATATGGTGATTCATCTAGACGCTGATGCTGTGGTTACTGGACCTCTGGATGAACTGTTTAATAGTGATGCTGATGTTATTGGTGTTCGGAACAACAATAGTTTTGGTAAGGCAGGTTCTCATGGTGGTATTACAATTAATCACATTGAACCTTGGGGTAACAATGAACCTATTCCTGTCCAGGGTTTCATCAATGCTGGATTGATTGCTGCTAACGGACCTGAGTTCTGGTATGACTGGCATGCTCTGAATACTGAAGCAGCACGGGTCAAGCGAGAGATCAATCCTTGCTTCCCTGGTCTGGGTGATGAGAATGATACACTTAACCAGTTATTTCATTGGGACAAATATAAATCTGAGGTGATTGATGCTATTGGTACTAATGTATCGTATGGCATTTGTAGTTGCTGGGGTGACGATCCGAACAATCATTGGGAAAGTTGGTCGCAAATTTATGTAAAAGATGATAGACTGTGGCTTGATGATCCGGTTACACAAGAACCTATGTGTATTAAAGTCTTACACCAGGCAGGTGGTAGCATCGCTGGTGAATTAAATAAATCACACGGTGGATTCAGAAATTGGTTGTCCTCTGTTGTTTCTGATGATGTGAACGATTACTTGAATGAGGTTCAAAATGGTTGATATTGAAGCACTTCTTTCTGGCGTAAAACCTCCTTACTTTGCTAATAGTGAGTGGAAACCAGGTAATCCTGTATATTATTCTGGTCCTTACTGGGACAACAAAGAATTAGCAGCAGCAGTCAATGGACTTCTAAACGGTAAGTGGTTGGCATCTGGTGAGAAGGTATATGAATTTGAAAGAAAGTTCTCCAAGCAGTTCAACAAGGGTTACTCTCTGATGGTAAACTCTGGTAGTTCTGCCAACCTGATTATGATTGCTGCTTTAAAGAAGCGATTTGGTTGGCAGGATGGTGATGAGATTATCGTGTGTAGCGTTGGTTTCCCTACCACCATCGCACCCATTGTTCAGAATGGTTTGAAACCAGTCTTTGTTGACATTGATTTCTCTGATCTGAACTGGAATATTGATGAGATTGAAGAGAAGGTCTCCACCAAGACCCGTGCTTTGTTCTCTTCTCCTGTTCTGGGCAATCCATATAACTTGGATGATGTTCTGGACATCTGTGATCGCAATAAGATTATGTTAGTCTCGGACAATTGTGACAGTCTGGGTAGTAAGTGGAATGGTCGTTTCCTTACTGATCACTCTATCTCAGCATCTTGCTCTTTCTATCCTGCTCACCATATCTGCACTGGTGAGGGTGGTATGATCTCCTCTGATGACGAGGAACTTATCAACATTGCCCGTAGTCTGGCGTGGTGGGGTCGTGATTGTTATTGTGTAGGTCAACAGAACCTGCTTGCCTGCGGCACTTGTGGTAAGAGATTTGATAAGTGGATTGAGCATTATGATGGCATCATTGACCACAAGTATGTGTACTCTCAGATGGGGTACAACTTGAAACCCATGGACTTCCAGGGTGCTATTGGAACTGTTCAACTGACTAAGCAGGATGAGATTCATCGTCTGCGTCGTAAGAATAAAGTTCTGATGCAGGAAATCTTTGAACGCATTCCTGGTGTTCGTAGTGTAGATGAACTTCCTGAAGCAGAGACTAGTTGGTTTGGTGTTCCTATCATCTGTGATAGTGTAGAGACCAAGACTAAACTGACTAAGCACCTGGAGGATAACAAGGTTCAGACTCGTAACTACTTTGCTGGCAACGTTCTGATGCATCCTGGTTATCGTCATCTTGACTACTATCGGAACTATCCAAATGCATGTAAAGTGCTTGACTTGGTGTTCTTTGTTGGTTGCTCTCCTACAATTACTGAAGAGATGATTGAGTATGTTGGAACTGTAGTTGATTCTTTTGAGAAATGAGAGTAGCGGATTACGTTGTAGATCAGATTTACAAGGCTGGATGTGAACATATCTTTCTTGTAACTGGTGGTGGTGCGATGTTCTTGAATGATGCTGTAGCAGCACATCCAAAGATCAAACCAATTTGTAATCACCATGAACAAGCATCAGCAATGGGTGCTGTAGCATATGCTAAGTACAACAATAGTCTGGCAGCAGTCAATGTGACTACAGGATGTGGTGGTACGAATGCCATTACAGGACTTCTAGATGCTTGGCAGGACAGTGTTCCTGTCATCTTTGTGTCTGGTAATGTCAATCGCCCCCACATGGCACCAGAGGGTGTCAGAAACCTTGGTGTTCAGGAAGCAAACATCATTGATATTGTGAAACCAATCACCAAGTATGCAGTGGTTGTTAATGATCCTGAAGATATTGAGGAGGTGATGAAGGATGCGATTCGGATTGCTACTCACGGTCGTCCTGGTCCTGTATGGATTGATATTCCTATGGACGTACAAGGCGCTCAATGTTTTGACATTGAGTCTGAATTGAGAGAAGCAAAGCGACCTCTTATCCTGGCAGGTAACGGTATCAACTGTGCTCAAGCCCGTGATGAGTTTGTTGACTTTGTTCAGAGAACCAACATCCCTGTGGTCACTTCATATAATGCTGTTGACTTGTTTCCCTCTGCAGATTCAAACTTTGTAGGTAGAGTGGGTGTCAAAGGAACTCGTGCTGGTAACTTTGCGATGCAGAACTGTGATCTGCTTCTGGTGATTGGATGTCGTCTCTCTGTCCCTGTGACTGGATACAACTACACCACATTTGCTAGAGAGGCAAAAGTAATCGTAGTTGACATTGATAAGGATGAACACTCCAAAGAAACTGTAAAAATTGATCGGTTCATCCACCGTGATGCTAAGGATTTTCTTAATATCAATGTGTTTGATCGTGATAAAAACGACTGGAATGAAATCTGTCGTCTGTGGAAGAAGAAATGGCCAGTTTGTCCTGACACAAATCCAACTGAAAAAGTAGATCTCTACTACTTCATGAAGTGTCTCAATGACCTCAAGCGTGATGATGATGCAGTCATCTCTGATGCTGGTTCAGCATTCTATGTTTGTGCTCAAGCAACAGAGATCCAAGCAAACCAAAGGTTTATCACATCCAGTTCTCAGGCAGAGATGGGATTTACCATTCCTGCCTGTATTGGTGCTGCGTTTGCCAAGGGTGGTGATGTGATTGGAGTGACTGGTGATGGTTCATTTATGATGAACCTACAAGAACTTCAGACTATTGCCCACTACAATCTTCCTGTTAAACTATTTGTGTGGAATAACGATGGATATCTTTCTATTCGCACCACACAGAAGAAGTTCTTTGAAGGTAGAGAGATTGGGACTGATCCTGAAAGTGGTGTATCCATTCCAAACATTCGTGAAGTGGTAAAGAGTTTTGGTATTGAGCATGTATATGCTGAGGTTGATTGCTTAGAAGGTTCTATTGCTACTGCTCTTGACCATGATGGACCCATTGTATGTGAGGTCCTTTGTGAGAAATGGCAGGAGGTTGTTCCTACAATGCAAGGTAGGAAGAATGCAGATGGAACTATTAGCGCACCACCATTAGAAGATATGTATCCTTTCTTGTCCAGAGAGGAATTTTATGATAACATGATTGTTAAGCCCTTAGACTGAAATGCCTGCCGATAATAAAGATAAAGTAACTATCCTAAAGTTACGCAAACAAAAACGGAACAATGTAAAGACTGTTGGTGTCACTGCCTATGATTATCCACAGGCACTCATGGCAGATAATGCTGGTGTTGATTGGATCTTAGTTGGTGATTCTCTTGGTATGACTACCTTGGGATACAAGAGCACTATTCCAGTAACTATGGATGATATGCTACGGTCTGCTAGAGCAGTAGCAAGAGGTGCGACTCGTGCATTTACTGTGGGTGACCTACCTTATATGTCCTATCAGGTCTCTAATGAAGAGGCAGTCAGAAACTCTGGTGACTTCATTCAAGCTGGTATGGATGCTGTCAAGGTAGAGGGTTGTATGGTAGAACGAGTCAAAGCAATCTGTGATGCTGGTATCATGGTGATGAGTCACCTTGGTTTGACTCCACATACCCGTGCTAAACTGGGTGGATATCGCGTCCAGGGTAAGACTGCTGACCAGGCAAAAGTTATTCTTGACCAGGCACTGCGTCTTCAGGATGCTGGTTGTACTTTTCTTTTGCTTGAAGGTATGCCTAGAGAATCTGCCGAAATGATTGCTACCAATCTTGATATTCCTGTCTATGGTATTGGTGCTGGCGATAGAGTTGATGGTCAGTTGGTTATTATGCATGACTTGGTTGGACTCTTCTGGGAGTTTAAATCCAAGTTTGTGAAGCGATATTGTGAGGCAGGTCAGATGATTCAGTCTGCTCTCACGGATTATGTAAACGAAGTTCGTGATCTCCAGTTTCCCTCACAGGAAAACTTTTATGAGATTAAAGATGAAGAACTTGAAAAACTTTTAGGTCAAGGTGCTGGTTGGAAACATGACAAGTAAAAAAATTCTATTCACTGGTGGTAATGGTTTTATTGGTCGCCAGATTATTCCCTTTATTCAGCAAGCAGGATATGAAGTAGTTAGACCCAGATCAACTCAAGTTCGCCTTGAAGTTGATAAAGAGGTTGCTACTTTGTTTAATGATGGTCAACACTATGATGCTATCATTCATGCTGCCATCGTTGGTGGTCGTAGAGACGATGATGATGACTGTCGTGTTCTTCATACTAATCTCAATATGTTTGAGACTTTGTATAAGTATGTTGATCAGACTGATATGTTTATCAACTTGGATAGTGGTGCATCATACGGTCGTCCTGCTCCAGTTGAGGAACCATCACCAGAAGATTTTGGTAAAGTGATTCCAGATGACCCATATGGGTTTTCAAAATATATTATTGCAAAGCGTATCCTTGCCAATCCAAAGGGTGTGAACCTCCGCATCTTCGGATGTTTTGGTCATCATGAGGAGAATACTCGTTTCTTTAGTACAAATATCAATAAGTATATCAATAAAGAACCAATTCAACTGATCAAAGATCGGAAGATGGATTTCATCTATGCTGATGATCTTTATAAGATCATTCAGTATTATCTTGATGGTAATGATGGACCTAGGGATTTAAATTGTGTCTATGAACGTAAGTATATGCTGAGTGACATTGCGGAGATTATCAATCATCTTGGTCCTCACAAAGTAGACATTCAATCGGAAGGACAATATCCAATATTTCCTTATGTTGGAGAGGCAAATGATCTTCCTATAGAGTATGATGGTCTAGTAGAAGGTATTCGTAAAGTTTATGAAGCGTATCTTTGTCAACGGAACGTTTGATATCCTGCATCCAGGACATGTTCAACTTCTCAATTATGCTAAGTCCTTAGGAGACACTCTAACTGTTGGTATAGATAGTGACCGGAGGGTTGCAGAAAAGAAAGGACCTTCTAGACCAGTGAATAATGTTGGTGATAGAGCATACATGCTTCAAAGTTTAAAGGCTGTAGATTATGTTGTAATATTTGATAGCGATGAACAACTAGAGAGCTGTATCAAAACAGTAAAACCTGATATAATGGTTGTAGGATCTGACTGGAAAGGTAAGTCAGTAATTGGTTCAATGTATTCTGCTGAGTTGAGGTTCTTTGATAGAGTAGAAGAGTATGCAACAACAAAAACAATTGAAAGTATTATTGATCGGGGATAGTTGTGAAGATCATTACATCTATGGTATATGTGAGAGACTGAATCCAGAAGCACCTGTTCCTATTCTTCACCAGAAGAGAACTGAAGTACAAAAAGGCATGGCATGGAATGTCCGAGAGAACTTGCTTTCTTTCGGACTAGAAGTGTATATGATGACTCAAGAAGAGAAGATAGTAAAGCGTAGATATATTGATGAAAGATATAATCAACAGATGCTTCGTGTTGATTTGGAGGAACCTGTGGAACCTCTTCATTATGATATGCCTGAGGACTACTTTGATGCCTTGGTTATATCTGATTATGATAAAGGATTTCTTACAACGGAAAGAATTTTTGAGTTGGTAAAATGGTTTGATGGACCAGTATTCATTGATAGTAAGAAGACCACTCTCCCAGTGAATGATGCATTTATCAAAATTAACGAGGATGAATACAACAAACTAGACAATAAAACTGGCAATCTAATTGTCACCAAAGGACCTAAAGGTGCTGACTATCAAGGTAAGAACTATCCAGGTGTTAGAGTTGGTGTCTTTGATGTGGTGGGTGCTGGAGATACATTTCTTTCTGCTTTGGTTTATTTTTACTTAATCTATGGTAAAATAGAAGAAGCAATTCCATACGCGAACAAAGCAGCAGCAATTGCTGTTACGCACTTTGGAACTTATGTATTGACTGAGGGGGACGTAAATGAGGTACGTAGTTGACATTGACGGAACAATCTGCACTCCTGGTAAAACTGAAGAAACTCGCTATACTGAAGCATTGCCAATCCAGAGTAGGATTGATAAAATAAATAAGTTATACGACGAGGGTCACACTATCGTCTACCTTACTGCCAGGGGCATGGGTCGGTTTAAAAACAATGCCACCCGAGCACAGGAAGAGTTCTACGAACTTACTGAAATACAATTAAGTTTGTGGGGGTGTAAGTACCATCAATTATTCCTAGGTAAACCGTCTGGTGATTTCTATATTGACGACAAAGGTATCAACGACAATGAATTCTTCGAGACCAAGAGCAGCTGATCCGATTAAGTTCGTTCCAAAGGGATGGGGTTTTGAAAAATGGATTGCTAACTCAGAAAAATATTGTGGTAAACTTTTGTTCATTGCAAAGGGCAAGCAATGTTCTTGGCATTATCACAGACAAAAGGATGAGGTATTTTTTATTCAGTCTGGTGCTGTTAAACTTTATTATGGATGGGATGATAATATTGATTTAGCAAAAACATTGATTTTAGAGAGAGGAGATAAGTTTCATGTGCCAATTAGATTAAAGCATCGCATGTATGCATTAGAGGACACAGAACTATTTGAGTTCAGCACCGAACATTTTGATGAGGATAGTTATAGAATTATTCCTGGTGACTGATTTTTGTGTTATAATTATATAAAATTAGATTTCCAATATGAATAGAATTGAAGATTACGATCAAATCAAACGTAGACTTGTCAATTGGTTAAAAGCATATGTAAAAGAAAATAGACTAGTGTCCCTTGTGGTGGGTGTGTCTGGTGGGATTGATTCTGCTGTCGCTTCTACCCTCTCTGCTGAAACAGGATTGCCTACCTATGTGTTGGGTATGCCTATTCATCAGAAAGAAGAACAAGAGGATTTGTCGGACACACATCTTGACTGGTTGGAGCAGAAATATCCCAATGTAACTAGACTTAAGTACGACCTATCAGAAACCTTTGATACATTTGTATCCACTATGGATGGATATAATGATAACAAACTTGCACTTGCAAACACTAGATCTCGTCTTCGCATGGTAACTCTGTATCAGGTTGCTGGATCTGTAAGTGGTATTGTGGTTGGAACAGGAAATAAGGTTGAAGACTATGGTGTTGGGTTCTATACTAAATATGGTGACGGTGGAGTTGACATTGCACCTATCGCTGACTTATATAAAACTGAAGTATGGGAACTTGGAAAACATCTTGGCGTAGACCAACGAATCATTGCTGCTAATCCTACAGATGGTCTGTGGGATGATGGACGAACTGATGAGGATCAGATTGGTTGCTCATACGGTGTCCTAGAGCGAGCAATGGAGACTGGTGAAGGTCCAGGTGTAGATATTCTCTATCGGTTTAATCAACAAAATCAACATAAAATGAATCCTATTCCAACATTTAAACTATGAAAATCGGGGTTATTGGTGCAGGTAGACTTGGCATTTGCTTTGCTCTACTTTGTGAAAGAGCTGGGTATGATGTCCTTGTTTCTGACATCAGAGAAGACTATGTACATGATCTGAATGCAAAGAAGATCTCTACTAATGAACCAGAGGTAGAAGATCTTCTTCGTATTTCTAAAAATTTTAAAGCGACAACAAATAATAAGGAAGTCATTGAAGAGTGTGATTTGATTTACACTTTAGTTTCGACTCCCTCTCTTGAGGATGGATCATATGATGTCTCTGCTGTGTGGAATGTTGTAGAAGATCTGAAAGATATAACCAAGAAAAAATATTTTGTGGTTGGTTGCACAACTAATCCTGGTGATTGTGATGCATTCCAAAAGTATCTGCCTCGCAACGTCCATGTGATGTATAACCCTGAGTTTATTGCACAAGGTTCTATCATCAGTGATTTAAAACAGGCAGATATGGTTTTACTTGGAGTTGATTCTAAATTAGAGGATCATGTAATTCAAGATATCAAAACTCTCTACCAAAGAATTCAGATTACCAGAGCCATTGTTTGTGTAATGACTCCAAAGTCTGCAGAGATTACCAAGATTGCGGTCAACTGTTTCCTTACAACTAAGATCAGCTATGCAAATATGCTTGGCGATGTTCTGCATAAGTCTGGTTGTGGGGATGAGACAATTGCTGTTCTTAGAGCAATTGGAACTGACTCTAGAATTGGTAACAAGTATCTTAACTATGGTTTAGGATATGGTGGTCCATGCTTACCTAGAGACAATCGTGCGTTTGCACACTTTGCACAAAAGGTTGGATTGGAATATAATCTTGGGTATGTCACTGATGGATTCAATAACGAACATGCTCAGACAGTTGCCGACTACTGGGAGGAGATGAACGCTCAAAGAAAACCTTTCTACTTTGAGTACATCTCTTACAAGAGAGGGACCGATATCATCACGGAAAGTCAACAGTATCGTCTCTGTTTAGATCTTCTGGAACGTGGATTTAAAGTCTATATTCAGAATGATCGTAGAGTTACTTCACAAGTATCAGAGTATTTGAATGAGAAGTATGGTGACAAAGTAAGATTTGTTGATAATAAGTTCAACATTACAGAAGATTGTTTCATTGTAAACCTATGATTGGATATGATAGACTCGGAACTAATGGTCGCTTAGGCAATCAGATGTTTCAATATGCAGCACTCCGTGGCATTGCTGCTAATAATAATTTGGAGTTTTGTATTCCACCAGAGGATACGCCAAACTATGCCAACTATGGTTTGTTTGATTGCTTCAAACTAAAAAATGTAAAGCATGTTGGACTTATTGGACAAGTTGCTCCTGGGTTCACTGTTGCTGCTGGTAGTCTGGATGAACCAGGATTTGAGTTTGATGAAGCACTCTTCAACAACTGCCCAGACAATGTGAACATTGATGGGTATCGTCAGTCAGAAAAATACTTCAAGCATATTGAAGACTCAATCCGTGAAGACTTTCAATTTAGGGATGAGATCTATGAACCATGTGAAGAATACATGCGTCAATTTAATGGCAATATCATTCTACTTCATATTCGCAGGGGCGATAATGTGGGTCGCCCTGACTGGTATCCAATGCCCACAGTCGAGCATTATGAATATCTGTTAGACAAACATTTTAATGATGATCGTCCCGTTTTAATTTGTTCTGATGATCTTGACTGGGTAAAAGAACAGGATCTGTTTAAGAAGGATCGCTTCTATCTGTCTGAAACTCGCATCTATTATCCCAATCAGGTAATGAACGGAACAGGCGGAATGGAGCAGTCCCTGGTGCCCTATTACGACCTGTGTATGATGACCATGTGTAATGATGCTATCATTGCTAACTCCTCTCTGTCCTGGTGGGGTGCTTGGTTGCAGAAGAAGAAGGATAAGAAAGTGATTGCACAAGATCCCTGGTTTGGATCTCGTCTTGCATTTAACAACCTTAAGGATTTAATCCCTGAGAACTGGATTGTAGAAACCATTCCTGAAGAGAGGATCCAACAATGATGGATCTTACGTTCTTAATCCCAACTAGGATTGAGACTGAAGACCGACTGAGAAACATTATCTCGTCGGTCTCTTATTTGTTGCGACATATTCCTGCAAAGGTAATTGTCAAAGAGTCATCTGGTAGAGATACATTCAGATTTCGTGCTCTACCTGAAATTAGAAAACATGCTAACACAGAGAATCTGACTTATCTTTTTGAGGAGAACAATGATCCTCTCTTCTGTAAGAGTAAGGTTCTTAATGATTTGATTGTTGCGGCAGACACAAATATTGTCGCAAACTATGATGCAGACTGTATCCTTCCGATCTCTTCATATCACCAGGCATATGGTGCAATCAATGATGGACATGCAGATGTGGTATATCCGTATGGATGTGGCATTTATCAGTGGAAATCTGATTACAATATGCAAATCTATGATCAGTTTATAAATCAACTAGATATCTCTGTCCTTGATAGAAATAAAACACTATCAAACTCTACGATTGGATGGACACAGTTTATTGATCGTCAGAAGTATATTGACTGCTACATGATGAATGAGAACTTTGTGTCATGGGGATGTGAGGACGATGAGTTCTACTTCCGTATGAGTACGATGGGTCTCCGTATTGCAAGGATTGATAACTATGTTTACCATCTTGAGCATGGTAGAACACACAACTCTTGGTTTACCAATCCTAACTTCCATCACAACTTTACACTCTGGCATAATATTAGTTCGTTTGACAGAGGGCAGTTGGTGGAGTATTATGAAAACCAGGAGTATCTGAAAACACGCAGAGCACAACTTAAATGATTGGATTTAATGCACTAGGGCGAATGGGGAGACTCGCCAACCAGATGTTTCAATATGCATCGCTGAAAGGCATTGCACGAAACGCTGGTGCTGAGATCATCATTCCCAACCACACTCAGGCAGTCGATGATGGCATTGGCAATATGCTTCGTACTGAGTTATTTGATTCGTTTGACCTTAATGTAAAGGTCGGTATACTCAATAATGGACATGCTCCTGTTGTTAGTGAAAGGTTTTTTCATTTTGATGAAGAACTCTTTAGAATGTGTCCTGATCATGTAAGTTTGCGGGGATATTTTCAAACTGAGAAATACTTTAAGCACATTGAAGATGAGATACGTAATGACTTTACATTCAAGGACGATATTCTTGAACCTTGTAAAGAGATGATAGAGAGTGTAGATAATCCTGTGGCACTTCATGTTCGTCGCACTGATTATGTAACTAACTCTGCTAATCATCCACCATGTACGCTTGATTATTACAAGAAAGCACTTTCATATTTTGAGGCACATCGTAATGTGATTGTCTTCTCTGATGACCCTGCATGGTGTAACGAGCAAGAACTCTTCTCTGGGGAGCATTTCATGATCTCTGAGAACGATGACAACCGTGTTGACCTATGTTTGATGTCTCTATGTGATGACTTTATTATTGCTAACTCAACCTATTCTTGGTGGGGAGCATGGCTCTCTGCTAATAAGGACAAAAAAGTGATTGCCCCCGTCCAGTGGTTTGGAACTGGATATACAAAAGACCACAATACTTCTGATTTGATTCCCGATGGATGGACAAGAATTACTGCGTGATAAAAATAAGTCCGCACACAAACTGAAAGGTCTTCCAAAGATCTACTGGTTAAATCTTGATGCCGACACACATCGTCGGGATTATATGGAGAGTCAGTTTAGATATTGGGAGATTGAAAATCATACTCGCATCTCTGGTTTTGATGGGAGAGACGATGATGTATCCTCATACCTGAAAGGCAGAATTCCTGATAATGTAAGTCAGGCAGAATTGGGATGTTGTATGTCTCATCTCAAAGCAATTAAACATTTTTATGAGGAGACTGATGATGATTACTGCATGATCCTTGAGGATGATGTTAACTTTGATATTGTTCGTTTCTGGAACTTTACTTGGGAAGAGTTCTTTGGACTGGTTCCATATGATTGGGATTGTGTTCAGATGACTACGATCTGCACTGGAGATATTCACGTTAAACTTCATCTTAAGTTTATCAATGATTTTTCTGCTGCAATCTATTTGATTAGTCGTCATCATGCATCTAAGTTAATGCGTCATCATGTTCGTGGTGATAAATTTAAACTTGACAATGGTGTAAAACCTAGAGCAGTGTCTGAGGATACTATTCTGGAGACTGGAAAAACATATACTATTCCCCTGTTCTTGTATAATTTGGATATGGGATCATCCATTCACGCAGAACACCTGGGTATCTTCCATAAAGGACCTCACGATGCCTTGTTGAACTGGTGGCAGCAAGCAGGTGCGAACATTGACTTAAAAGACCATATGAACTATGATCCTTACCTTGGTCGGGTCGTTGAAAACTCTGCTGCTCAACAGCAACAGTCGGAAAACCCACCAAGTTGACAGAATCTAAAGAATCTGTTAGTATAAATACTTAACCTTTTGTCTTAAATTAGACGGGGGTATACGGGGAGTTGTCGATTCCCCTTTCATCTGCGGGTAACCATTCCGCAAGTAAACAAACGAGGTAAAAACTAATGTTCAAAACGACTATCGCTGCGGCTGCTGCCGCTGTTGCATTCGCTCCTGCCGCTGCCCTAGCCGGTCCCTATGTTAACGTCGAGACCAATGCTGGTTGGACTGGAGACGATTACACCGGGGCAACGACTGACATCCACGTAGGCTATGAGGGTGAAGCAGGATCTACTTCCTACTACGTCCAGGCTGGACCAGCTATCGTCGCTGCTGACGGTGTTGAGACTGACACCCAGTTCTCTGGTAAGGCAGGTCTTGGTGTTCCTGTTACCGATGCTGTCGGTGTATACGGTGAACTCTCTTTCCTGACCACAGAAGATGAGGATGACTTCGGTGTCGGTGGTAAGTTGGGTCTGAAGTACAACTTCTGATCTAAGTAGACAATCAATATCTAGATGCTATACTGGGGTGCGACGGCACCCCTTTTTTTATGAAAAAGATCTTGCTCTCACCTGTCACTCATTTTAACTTAATGTTGGTAGGTATTTTTATTTTTATAGGAGTTCTGCACGAACATACTCATCGCGCTATGGAGGCAGATGTGCATGGATATGTCCGACAATTCTGTAGAGAAAACCCAGAAACTTGTGAATCAATGCTCTCAGACTACTGAAATCTAAAGAAAAGTGGAAATCTTAAGAAAAAGAGCTTGACAGAAATCGTTACATTACTATATAATTATGTAATAGTTCTTCATAAAAACTAAATGACTGTAACACGCTCCAACTCGGTAACAACTGAAGATGGTGGTCGCACAAATCTGTGGGCTACTGAACCCCGTATGTATATTTCCCAAACCGACGCTGAGCGTTATGGTTATGAGACCTATGCAGAACGCGCAGAAAAACTGAACGGTCGCAGTGCGATGGTCGGTTTCTTCTTTGCAGTATTTTCTTACGCTATCACAGGAAATCTTTTCTTTGGTCTCGTTTGAGGTTGCATTTCTCGTGTTCTTGTCCTATCCTATGGACATCTTTTAAACTTTCATGATTGAACTTTTGACGCAGACCGAATTTACCTGGGCTGCAAACCACACCATTATAGAATTCCTCGCGGGTTATGTATTTGGTGCGGCACTTATTATCGGAGCACCTGGCGTATTCTTTTTTATTGCTTTCATGTCTGCACTACAGCGCACCAAGGGAGCACAGATTGGATACTCTGATCACAAAACTTACGGTAATTCTTCCATTTATGAGAATTCCCGCACAGATCAGACAAAATTTTACTTACAGATATCTAAATGATATATACGAAGTAAGCAAATTCTACATTCCAAGATGACTTTTAATGTTACTCTCAAATGTCCTGACGGCACGGAAAACACCATCGCTTGTCAGGATGATCAGTACATCCTTGATGCCGCTGAAGAGTATGGTGTCGATCTTCCATACTCATGTAGAGCAGGTGCTTGCTCATCTTGTGCCGCAAAAGTAGTGAGTGGTACAATTGACCAAAGTGATCAATCGTTTTTAGATGATGATCAAATTGAAGCAGGATTTGCACTTATTTGTGTTGCATATCCAACTAGCGATTGTACTATTGAAACTGAAAAAGAAGAAGAACTTTACTAATGATTGGAAATCTTGAACCCGAGGAACGTGTTATGAACGATAGTTTAATTTATTCAAGCGGCATGCTTGATCAACTTGCTATCAAACTTGAAGAACTTGGTTGGGAGCATGGTGATGAAGTCGATGTAGAAATCGGCGGAACTCAAGTCTCTGGTATTGATGTTGGTGAAGATTACAACAAAAAGTGGCAATCACCTATTGGTACTCGAAAGTATAATAAAGATGCATTCATCGTTATTAAAAATCAGTCTCGCAGAGACCTAACTAAATCAGTACCAAACCCTGAACTGAAAGCACATCATGCCTAACCCCAATCAACTATGGCAAGATATGCAGAAACTTGACGACATGTACGAAGAGCTTCTGTGGCATCCTGACGACGAACTTCAATTCACCCACGATGGTGAAAAAATAATTATCACAAACAAAACTTTGGAGGAAAAACAATGAACGAAAACGCAGAACGCATTAACGGATGGGCAGCAATGATTGGTGTCGTTGCAGCAATGGGATCTTATGCAGTAACTGGACAACTTATTCCAGGTATCTGGTGATGGGATTCATAGCAGTAGCAGTGCTGTTGCTAATCCCAATTGCCGCTGCAGCAAGAAATTCATGACATATGATTGGACTATACTTCAAACACTTGTCTTTATCATCACACCATTTTTTGTAATGCTTGCTTTGAGTAGTGGAGATCAAGATGATGATGGACCACCAGATGGAGGATTGATGGCACCAGTTTATGCACCGTCACCCTCTTGACACAACAAATTAAATATTCTATAATACGGGAACTGTTTACGGACATGTTCCCTATTTTTATGCTTGAGACTATTCTTGCTTTGACTGCAGTGGATTATGTTCATCTTGCCAGGACAATTCAAGTTGAAGCAGCAAGAGGAACCTTTGATGAATATTGTGTAGCAGTGTCTGTGCTCAACCGTGTCAGATCACCAAAATATCCCAATACTGTTGCTGATGTAGTTTATGCTCCTGGACAATATGAGGGTTTCCTAAAATGGAGACCAGTTGCTAGCACCATTATGGTAAATAAACTTAGTTCTTCGGAAGGAACTAAAAACCTTATGAAGGCATATAGTGTCATTGGTGATAGAACTGATTTTAAAGGTCAGTCTATGCTTCCATATCGGGTTGCATCTCAAGACCCCATGTGCCATACTAGAGGAAACTTCTACCACTTTCATTGGCAATCATGATCAAAAAATTTCTAACACAATTTTTTACACAGAAGATTACCGAAAAAGATATTGAATGTTCTATTGATAAAAACATAGTAGATTGTAGTAAACTGGATGATGACCTAGCATACGTTGGTGTCCCTGCTCCAATTCTGAATCCAGTGGATGAATGGTTTTCTTCTCCGTATGGATGTCCACCAGCAATCACTCAAAAGCAAAAGGAATATCAAGAGTTTGATGCATTCAAAGAAGAAGCGATTAAGTATTATTCCAAAGAACCTGACAACATCCATCAAGTGATGTATGATATGGCAACAAAGACCAAACGCACCAATCTAGATATTGATCCCATCGGTGGGTCAGAAAATTTTCAAACCGGTTCTGAAAACATTTTACAATGAGTTACGACGACTGGCGTTACAATGACTTCAATACTAAACTTCGTCAAGAGGTATTGAAGATTCTTCTCTCAAAATATGGTGGACAAATGGAAGGGAAGAAACCTAAATATTCAAATCAATCAATCTATGAGTGTGCTCATGATTGGGTTTCCCAAGGACATAAAACTAGTTTTGGGATAGCAAAATACTACGAGGCTTATTATGCAAAAAGTAATTAATGTATTAGCAGTTCTATCATTTGTAGGAACTGCGGGTATCATTGGTGGGGGAGCAGTTGTTTATCTCCGTCGTGATGCTATTGTTGAACAAGTAAAAGAAAATGTTGCTAAAGCAGCAACAGAGGCGATTGCAGGAGCACTTCCAGGAATGATGGATTCTGCCCTACCTGAACTTCCTTCTGCCACTGGCGGCACTATTCCTTCTACAGGTGGCGTTGCTCTTCCCTTTTGATCTCTCATTATGAAAAAAATTATTGCGTCCCTGGTTGCTGCGGCAGCGGTTGCCCTGCCTGCCCTTTCAGACCCCCTAAAAGATAACGAATACTATAGTAACCATTCTATGGGGTGCATGTTACTTCGAGAGTGTACCGATGGAGTCAACAAAGTCTCTAGTCTTTTGGATATTTCTAGTGAGTATCCCAATACTGACGATTTTTATCCTGTTGCTATCGAATTCAACAATATGCTTGTCGCCCTTAATCGGGTCGGAGTTAACGTGTTTTTAGCAGATGAAAAATATTTCCCCGTTGGTCATCGTGGAGTTTATCATACTGTAGGTAATAATTTCTTTTTGAATAGGGCGTTTATGAAACGCCCTGGTGTACTGATGAGTGTGATGCGTCATGAAGGATGGCATGCTGCACAGGATTGTATGGCAGGCACGATTAAAAACAATATGATTGCTATCATTCATAATGAGGATGATGTTCCTGAGATGTGGCAGGAGATGGCACGGAGAGCATACGCATTTCAGCCCTCTGCTATCCCTTGGGAGAAAGAAGCAACCTGGGCAGGTAGAACTGAAGGCATGACTTTAAAGGCACTTCAGTCTTGTGCTGCAGGAACTATGTGGTCTGATTATGATCCTACACCAATGACCCGTGAATGGTTGGTAGAAAATGGTTTCCTGTCTAAATAATACCAGTCCAGAAGCATATAGGACTAAACCACCCAAGACAAATTCTTTGAACCAATCCTTTAAGTCTTACGATGTAGGGTTTGTTGTTGGAAAACAAGTATTCACATATGACATCTTTAACTAGGGATGTATTAATAAAGTCCATTGTTGCCGATGAAATGGTCGGTGCCGGAGGGACAGAGTACATCAACCATTTAAAAAATGCATATCATAGGTGGGAGCACGAATCAAGCGATGCTCTTTGTAAAAGATACAACAGCATCAAACATACTAACATCACAGTAGAAAACCTTAATCCCTAAATAAAGGAGCCTCTGCTGGTGACTCATGTCTGAAGAAGTAAAGAAGGAAGAACCTAAAAAGAAAGGTCCTCTTGGCAGACTCAAAGATAAAGTTGAAGATGCCGATGAACAACTAGCGGTCCTCAGTACATTAGTAAGACTGGGTATTCTAGTTTGGTCTGGTGGTATTCTTACTCTTAACTATGTGACTATCCCTGGATTGCCACAGCAGAAGATCGATCCGACTTTCATAGCCAGCGTGTTCACTGGGGTTTTAGCTACGTTCGGGGTTCAGACGGCGAAGAAGTCTGGCGACGGTACTATGAAGATGAACGGTGCTAATGGTG
>PYIJ01449238.1_pt1 | contig 23589 bp, 25 predicted proteins | sample 3578051 | NCBI WGS metagenome assembly PYIJ01 (sample SAMN08408021, study PRJNA431606) | Marine metagenome isolate SA_KN192-05_S13_5m, whole genome shotgun... | biome: marine; feature: oceanic pelagic zone; material: water; isolation source: surface water sample, 0.2-0.8 um fraction ... | reverse complement strand
TCATTTCATCCCATGTTGCTGGAATTGAATATCCTCTCTTGTCAAATTCTGCTGGTTGATACCAAACAATACTCTTAAGGTTAACCGCATTAGCGCCACCATAAACAACTCCGTCAACTGTACCTAGGCTCACAAGGTATGGTGAATATGCTGCTGCATATGCATCAAGGTCAATACCAAGATCTTCAAGAGGAACAATTAATCCTCTCTCAGCTGCATCAACGACACCACCTGGTTGAGGCCAGTAGATAATATCAGGAACATCTCCTGATTCAAGTTGAACTTGAACTTCTGATTCGAAGTTCTCTGAACCGACGTATGTAGCTATAATTCCTGTTTCTTCAGTGAATTTATCAAATACCATTTGAATAGCTTGACCGTCAGGTCCATCAGTTGCTGGGGCACCAAATACAAGAACCTCTTCTCCCTCTAAGCTTCCACCACCACAAGCTGCGGCGATTAATGCTAAGGCAAGAAGAGACAGTCCAAAAATAGACTTTCTCATTATTTATCTCCCTTTATATACGTACGTATGCTAAAAATCGGAAAATTTTTAGCTATGAGTTAGAATATTGAAATTATTGTTATTTTCTAGCTTATTATTAAAACTTTTTGAATCTCAGTTGATTTTTTATTGAGATTATGTATAAATGTGCCCGAGGGGGGACTCGAACCCCCACATCCTTTCGAATAACGGATTTTAAGTCCGTCGCGTCTACCAATTCCGCCACCCGGGCTACCAAAATTAAAAATATTTTAGGATGAGTCCTTCCAAAATATCACTTTTTGAAACTTTTAGTTGATTAATTTCATATTTTTTTAGTAAATTTATTACAAGAAAAAGTCCAGAAGTTATTGTTGCTGCCCGTTTTGGATCAAGGCTTGGATAAGAATTAATAATTTGAGGGATTGTTAGTAATTTTAAATTTTCATAAAGACGATGTATTGATTCGTAAGATATATCGGTTTTATCAATTTCATCCTCATTGTATTTACTTTGATTTAGATACATTGAACCAACCGAAGTGAAAGTGCCTGAAACACCTATAAAATTTCTATCTGAAAAATCACTGGCATAAAATATTTTATCAAAGAATTGAAATGCGTTATCTTCATTAAATACTGAGATAGGGTTTTGATTTAAATAATTTTCATTCATCATTACGACGCCTATTTCTTTTGAATCAACATTTACTCTTTTATCAATATCGTAAATTAATTCGGTACTCTGTCCACCAATATCAACAATTAGATAATTTTCTAAATCTTCAAATGAAGATTGCACACCGATACCTGTAAGATAACCTTCTTCTTCTCCTGAAATTATTTTTAAATCTAATTTAAATTTGCTTTTCACATCATCAATAATTTCATCAGAATTTCTAGAATTTCTTAATGCTGCTGTTCCAATACAAAGAACTTCTTCAACTTTATTATTCTCAATAATTTTCAAGTATTTTCTTAAAACTTTATAAAATCTTTTTTTTGAGTCATCAGCAATTTCGTTTGTTTGTATTAAATTTTCACTTAATTTAGTAACTTCATGTTGTTTTAAAAGATTCTGTAATCTTCCATTTTCAACATTTGAAATAAGCAATCTAGTAGAGTTTGAGCCACAATCAATTGCTGCAACTCTTACCATTCAATTCGCCATTTATCATTCTTAGAACCATTAATTACGCAGGGTTCATTACAATTGCATCCTCCTACACTTTCAAGAACAACCTTTCCTATAACATTTTTTCCACTAACTAATTCATCAGCAAGATGTGAATGTAAACATTTTATTGACTTTGTTGTTCCTCCAACTCCACCAATTGGCGAAATTGTATTCGAAAGAGTTTTATATTTTTTATTTCTTTCGTTTTCATAAGATTTCTGCCTTTTACGCCATAATTTATTTAGTTTTTTATTATCTACTAACTGACTATCAAGATCTTTAACCATCCCGTTTGACTCTAAAGTGCTGACTTTTTTGACATACATTGGACACGTAAGCCAATACATAGTTGGAAAAGGCGTGCCGTCATCTAAATTTTTTGGCACATCAACAACAACTGGCAAGTTAAAATGACATTTTGCAACTACATCAATATTGCTTCTAATTTTTCTATCTAACTGAATTTCTACAGTCTGTTTTTCATTAGTCACTGTTTGTACCGACAATGAACTCTACAACAAACTCTAAGAGACCTTTACTTCTTTCACGTTGAAGAGTTTCTTCAAGAGGGGTAACAGGTTCTGGAACTTTAAAGCGATATATGTTTTCACCAGGTAATCCGTATCCATGTTGTCGTAGAATAATATCCAATTTTTCAGGATCCTCAAGATCGTCTATTTTTTCTTGAATAAAGTTGATTTCGCTTTTTAACTCATCAGCTTTTTGAATACGACTTTCGAGTTGTGATTCTAAAGATTGATAGTCTTTGAAGCTCAATTCCCATGTGTCAAAAATAAAGAAAACAAAAATAAATGACGTTATTAAAAATATAACTTTCGAAAATAAATTTTGTCTTAACATATTTATTTTCCCCAATTACTTATATTGAACGAATCAAAACCAACTACCTCACCGATACGAAGTAGCTCATTATACTTTGAAGTTCTTTCAGATCGTGCAGGAGCACCCGTCTTAATTTGACCACTTGAAGTACCTACACATAGATGGCTTATAAATGTATCTTCTGTTTCTCCTGATCGATGCGATACTAAAGAGTTATAATTATTTTTTTCAGCAAGCTTCATGGTTTCTATAGTTTCAGTAACACTTCCTACTTGATTAACCTTTACAAGAATTGAATTTGCACATCCATCATCAATTCCTCTTTGGAGAATTTTTTCCTGAGTCACAAATAAGTCATCGCCTACAAGTTGAATGTTTTGTCCAAGTTTGTCGGTAAGATATTTCCACCCTTCCCAGTCATCTTCACCTAATCCATCTTCAATTGAGAGAATCGGATAATTTTCAGTTAGGTTAACCAAATAATCAGCCATCTCAATATTGGTAAGTTTTTCACCTTCAATGTTGTAATAATTATTTTCATAGAATTCTGAGGATGCAACATCTAGTGCAAGTGAAATATTTTCACCTGGTACATAACCCGCTTCTGAAATAGAAAGCATTATTTCATCTAAAATTTCGATTGAAGATTTGAAATCTGGAGCAAAACCTCCCTCGTCGCCAACATTTGTTGCTAGTTTTTTTTCTTTTAATCTTTTTTTTAATACGTGATAGGTTTCAACACCTGCTCTAAGTGACCTGTCAAAAGTATCAAATCCAAATGGAACAATCATAAATTCTTGTATGTCAACAGAATTGTCCGCATGAGCGCCACCATTAAGAATGTTCATAAACGGTATTGGCAAGGATGGGGCATTGTAAATATTTGGAAAGAGTTCAAATGGTTGTTTTTTTTGTAAGTTTGCATTTGCTTTAAAAGCAGCCATTGAGGCTCCTAAGATTGCATTTGCACCTAAATTATTTTTATTTTCTGTTCCATCTAATTGAATCAACTTATTATCAATAGCTTCTTGGTCGGTAATATCTAACCCTATCAACTCTTTAGCAATTATTGTTTCAACATTTTTAATTGCTTGATTTACACCTTTTCCATTGTAAGCATCATCGTTATCTCTTAGTTCATGGGCTTCAAGTGCGCCTGTAGATGCACCTGAAGGAACTGCTGCACGTCCGAAAATTTCGTCATTTAAGTATATTTCAACTTCAATTGTTGGATTTGCTCTGGAATCTAATATATGTCGAGCTTTTATAGTTTTTATTTTATTATTCATAACCCTGTTATTAAAAATCTAACAGAAAAAATGATCTTTACGAATCTATTTGATTTTTCTTTGCCAGAGACCAAAGCTCATTTATATCTGAATTTTCATCTAGATTGTCCTCAACATATTTTGCACGACCAATGAAGGTTTGGATTGACTTTTTTAACTGAATTTCTGGATCAGCTTCTAAAAATCTTGATACGTTTATCAAGGAAAAATACACATCACCAAGTTCAGATTTTTTTTCTTCAAGAGTTTTGGCTTCTTTTAATTCATTAATTTCTGAAATTAAGTCATCTAAAGCTTCATCATAATTTTTATAGCTTAAATTAATTGTTTTTGCTTTTCGTTGAACTTTAAAAGCAGTATTCACTGGAGGTAAATTAGTATTAATATCATCAAAAATTGAATTGTTATTCTCTTTTTTTATTTCTTCCCATTGTTTCTCAACTTCGTCAGATGATTTCAAGTTTTTGTTTTCAAATACATGAGGGTGTCTTTTTATCAATTTTTTTTGTAATGAATTTATAACTTCAATAATGGAAAAATAATTTTTCTCTGATGCTATTTCGGCATGAAGTAATATCTGTAGAAGCAAATCTCCTAGTTCATCTTTAAATTCATCAAAGGTTTTTTTTGAATCATCTAGTCTCGCTAAAACATCTAGTAGTTCATATGATTCCTCTATCAAATGCTTTGCGAGGCTTTCATGAGTTTGTTCTTTATCCCATGGACAATCTTTTCTTAGTTGAGAGACAATATCTAATAAATTATCAAATTCATTCATGCGAATTTACATTTACATTTGCTAAGTTTTCTTTATTTAGCCATGAAATAGTTTTTGATATGAATTCATCAACTGTTGTATATTCAAGACCTAATTCTCTATTTGCTTTTGACCCGTCATATAGATGTCCATGAGTCAAAACTTTAATTGTTTCACCACAAATAATTCCTCCAAGAGAAGAAAATTTACCAAAGATATCAAAAACAGGACCCAGGCCACTAAGAAAACTTTTTGGAATATATACTGGAGAGCCTTTCCAAGTTGTAAGATTTTTTAAATGTTGAATTAAAGTTTCAACATCTAATCGAAAACTATTTAAAACATACTTTTCATTATTTTTGCCTTTAATTAATCCTAGATAATGACCTTCCGTAGAGTCCTCAATATCAACTACGGAAACCGAGCTTTTTATAAGAGGAGGAAATTTTTTATTTAGGGTAGATATCAATAATTTTGCTGTTCCAGATACTCTTCCGGGTCCTTGAACTGATGAGGGATTAATGGATACAAATTCAAAGTTTTTATTGAATGCAAAAGCTACTTGCTCTGCAAGAAATTTTGATTCTTCATAATCACTTAAAAATGAGCCTCTATGATCTGATTTCTCATTTCCAATTTTTCCTTTTTGTTCACCAAGTGTTACTGCCGAAGAAGTGTAAATAAATTTTTTTATTTGTAAATTATTTCCAAGGTCTAAGATTTTCTTTGTACCTTCAATATTTGTTTTATGCATTGAAGACGGATCTTTTTGACATTTTTGATTTGCTCCAGCTACATGAAATATTGCATCAATCGATTTATCCTTAAGTTGGGAATAAATATTTTCACTAAAGAGATCTCCTTTTACAACCTCAGCTTTATTGGTTCTAATAAAATCCTCATTTTTAGTATTTCTTGACAAAGCAAAAACATTATGACCTTTATTTATTAATTTATGGAAAATGGGCTTACCAACAACTCCGGTAGATCCCGTTATGAAAATATTTTTAAATTTCATTCTTTGATTGAAAATAAGATATTACATATTGGTATGCAGAGATGTATGAAAATATGAGTGCATGCATGACGAATAATTCTGCAATAGTCAGGCTAAATATCGTAAATGATAAATCTATCATTACAAAACCGATAGCCCAAAATTGCAGACTAGCTTTTGCTTTTCCAAATCTACTCGGAGGAATCATTATTCCGTCATTTCCTGCCAAACCACGAAGGCCCATAATCATGAATTCTCTAGCAATTAGTAATACAGTTATCCAAATACTTACCCTGCCAATAATTGAGAATCCGGCAAATACGAAGGTTACAAAAATTTTATCAGCAATAGTATCTAAAAATGCGCCTAACTTACTACTTACATCCCACTTTCTTGCAAGATAGCCATCAAAATAATCTGACCATGCTGCAATAAAAGCAAGTATTGCAGGATATAACATTAATCCTGTATCAGAGCCATCATCTAGGATTAGAAATAATAAAACTGGAGAAGATAAAAGCCTAAACCATGCGAGTAAATCAGGTAATTTATTTTTCATTAGACCACATCAATAATTCTTCTTTCAGATGCTTTCTTTATTGCAAATTCAATGTCCTTAAAAAATAAGTCAATTATCTCCATGCTGTCCTCAATTATAAACTCAACTTCCTCTGTCTGATCATTATTAAATTTCGACAATACATAATCTGCTGGATTTTGACTTGTAGGTGGTCTTCCCAAACCAATTTTTAATCTCCAATAATCATTAGTTCCAAGAGCACTGTCTAAAGACTTAATGCCATTATGTCCTCCATCTGAAATACCTTTTTTTAAACGAAATCTACCAAATGCTAAATCAATATCATCGTGTATTACCAAAAGATTAAAGTCTTTAATGTTTTCGTCTATTAAAAAGGATTTGAGGCCCTGTCCTGAATTATTCATAGACGTCATTGGAATAACTAATAATATTTCGTGATTCATGATTTCAAACTTTCCAAATTGGAACTGGCCTGAATTATCTAAATCTATTTTTAAGTTATTTTTTTGACTGTACGAAAAAAGAATATCTGCACCAATATTGTGACGAGTATTGATATATTTTGGTTGAGGATTCCAAAGACCAACTAAAATAGTTTTTGGTTTATTCTCCACTTTCCTCTGCTGATTCAGTATCTTCTGAAGCATCTTCACCAGATTCCTCATCTCCTTCACCAGCCTCTTCATCGCCTTCTTCTCCTTCAAGGCCTTCGTCCAAGACTTCTTCTTCTTCAACAACAGCTCTTGGAATAGTTATTGTCACAAGAATAGATTCATCATCTTCAGAAGTAAGTTCTACACCGTCAGGCAAGTCTATATCTGTTGCAGTAACATTATCACCAACATTTAATTCTGATATGTCAATGTCTATAGATGAGGGAATACTTGTAGGAAGTGCAGTAATTGATATTGTGTTGTTAACAGTTTGCACAACCCCACCCTCTTCTTTTACACCTAGAGGCGTGCCAAGAAAGTTAACTTGAACATCAGCTTCAACAGTTTGTGACAGATCAATTCTTATTAAATCAACATGTACGATTTCATCTTTAAATGCGTGACGTTGAATTTCTCTTGCTAAAGCTGGGATGCTGTCTTTACCAACATTTACATTTAATATTACGTTAGAGCCAGCTTCTGTCTTTAATGCATTATTAAATTCTCTTGCATTTATCAGTAATGACTCAGGTTCTGAACCTAAGCCATACATAACAGCAGGTATGAAGCCTGTTGATCGTAATCTTCTCGATTCAGCTGATCCTGTTTTGTCTCTATTTGTAGCTTCTAATGTAATTTCCATATTTTCCTTACGAAGTATATAGATTATTAGGTTTTAATAATTAATTAAAGTCTTTATTTATCCTTTTTCATTTACTTTCTTTGCTGATGAAACAGCGTAAGCAAGTGTAATAAGAGCAAATATTCCACCGACTATTAATCCAGGTAAAATCACATTAAAAACCCATCCTTCTATTAAGATTCCTCTGATAGCTTCTATAACGTAAGTTGTCGGGTTAAATGCTGCTGCAGTAGACAACCATCCTTTTAACGCTTCTCTTGGAACAAAAGTTGGAGCTATAAACAAGGCCGGAAAAAAGAAAAAAGAAGCAGCCTGAGCCCCTTGAGATGATCCTGATTTTACACTCGCAGCAACAGAGTAACCTGCGAATCCAAGTCCCCACAAAAAACCAAAACCAAGCACAGCTAAGTAGCCACTAAAGCCTGTTGCAGGATCTGCCCCAATGAAACTTCCTATAAGAAGAATTAAACTTGCTTGAATTAATACTCTGATAGCACCTATGACCATGGGAGCAAGTATTATTGACCATTTTGATATTGGCATTCCCTGATATCTCTTAAAAACTCCCGATTCAATATCTTCAATAATATAGAAACCCGATGCAGAGCCACTTAAAGATGCAGAAACAATTGATACGGGAAGTATGAAGTTTACAAAATTTCCTTGAGCAAAATCCAAAGAAGTTCCTACAGCGCTTGCTCCAAATACTCTTCCTAAAGCCCCGTCATATATAAAAAGAAAGAATGCAGAAATAATTAAATTTGGAAGCTCACTTAGGGGACGCCTAACAACTCTCAGAAGTAATCTTTTTGTTAATATTCCCAATTGGGTAAAAAATGGAGCTTGATGATCAGACATTTATCTTCTAATTCTCCTTCCTCTTTTTTCATAGTTAGATTTTTTACTTTGTTTTTTTTCTGATTGATTATCATTTTCCATGCTGAATCCTGTGACTTTTAGAAATACATCATCCAAAGTAGGCTTATTAGCCGAAACAGATTTAACATTTAACTTATTTTCTGTAAATGTTTTCATAAATATTGGGATATGCTCTGCCCCATTCTCAACAGTTATACGAAGCTGCTTCTGATTAACTTTTGCATTATCAATTAATCTTTTTGCCACTTCCACATTTTCTTCTTTTTCAAAATCAAAAGTTACGACGTCGCCACCTACACTTGCTTTGAGCTCATCAGATGTTCCCTCTGTGGCCACTACACCTTTGTCTATTATCAATAACCTATCGGAAAGTTCATCTGCCTCTTCAAGATATTGTGTTGTTAGTATGACAGTGACTCCATTATTGTTTAGTCTTTTAATTTCATCCCAAATTACTCTTCTTGATGCTGGATCAAGACCCGTTGTAGGTTCGTCTAAAAATAATACTTCAGGTTCATTTACAAGACTAAGACCTAAATCGAGTCTTCTTTTCATTCCCCCAGAGTATGTTTTGACTCTTCTATCTGCTGATTCTGTTAACCCTACTAATTGAAGAAGCTCTTCAGTTCTTGTATTTGATTCTTGTTTGTTGAGACCCCAAAGCCTTCCAGTGGTATAAAGCAATTCTCTTGCTGTTAGTAATAAATCAATGCCAGTATCTTGTAAAGCTACACCTATCTTTGTTCTTACTTCTTTATCTTGTTTCTCAACATCTAAACCCATAATTGAAGCAGTCCCTTTACTGATGCCCAATAAAGTTGTAAGCATCAAAATTGTTGTACTTTTTCCAGCTCCATTTGGACCTAGAATACTAAATACCTCACCTTGTTCGACTGAAAACGAGACGCCTTTGACAGCTTCTACTGATTCTTTTTTTGAAGTAAAAGTTTTATGAAGATTATTAGCTTCGACAGCTTTCAACTTTTAACTTTCATAGAATTCATTATATGAAATAATACTTAAGTCTGCTATTAAGGCCGCGTAGCTCAGGGGATAGAGCACAGGTTTCCTAAACCTGGTGTCGCAGGTTCGAATCCTGCCGTGGCCGCAAGAAAGCTACTTTAGATTTTCTGCTGAACTTTTACCGTTATTTTCAACAATTTCAAATTCAAGTTCTTGACCTTCATCAAGATCTTCCATTCCTGAATCTTTTACTGCTGAAATGTGTACGAAGACATCTTTATCGCCTTCTTCAGGTTCAATAAAACCATAACCTTTAGTTTTGTTAAACCATTTAACTTTACCTTTTGGCATTTGCTTCCTTTTCTTATCTATCTTTACGACACAGTAACAGTAACGTTGTTATTTTTTTAGTGTGATTATTTTTAAAAAATACTTTTTTGAGAACCTGAATTCAAATAATTTTGTGCATATATGCCTGCTAGAGATACTGACTTTATTTCAAGCCAAGTAAATGGGTTAGGGACTTCATTTCTAACATAACGTAAAAAAGTTTCAATGGCCTGTTTATGGCCTTTACCATCAGAAAATACTTTACTTTTATCGTCTGAACCAATTAAATATCTCATGAGTTGAAAATCTTCAACAATAAAGGAATTATCACTTCCATGAATCTCCAATCTTTCTTTAGATAAATTGTTATTGGTATCTGAAAAGTATTGAACAGCAGCATGTGCACCATTTGCATAATTTATATTGATAAAAACTTGGTTATCGTGAGCCTCATCTAATTCTTTATCAATTGGAGAATGAGAAGATATGTTCTGTGGTAATGAATCAAAAAAATAAGTCCCGAGATCAATAGCATGGATAGCCTCACCTACAATTCTTCCTCCTCCAATTTCCCTAATGTTTGTCCAGTGGTCTCTTTCAAGTTTTGGGACACTAAATCTAAAATTTAATGCGTTGGCTGGTGCACCATTTAATTTTTCTTTTATAAACTGAGATGCGTTGCTGAATCTTCTGTTAAATCCAAGAAAAATTTTGGGATCTTCCGCGTTGTACATTGCTTCTTCAATTCTGGTTATATCGTCAACTTTTAAGGCAAGTGGTTTCTCTACATAAACTGCTTTGCCAGAGTTTATTGATTTGATCACTAAATCGGCATGATTGAAATGTTGGGTCAAAACAAATACAGCATCTATTTCATCAGATTCAAATATCTCATCTTCAGTTTGGTATTTGTTTTTAATTTTGAAGTTTTTTGCTAATGCTTCAGAACTTAATCCACCTGATGAGGCAACCCCTAAGATCTGACAAGATTTTTTTAAATCTTTCAAAATAGGAATTATTGTTGTAGACGCAAAATTTCCTGCACCAATTAAGCCAATTTTAATTTTTTTATTATTTTCAGGGATGAGTTCATTTTTCTCAAATTGAATTTTTGGTTGAGTTTTAATATCATATCTGAGCAAAACTGACAGGGGTTTTTCTTCAGAATTAAATGAAGTGTAAATATCTGGAGATTCTGTAAATTCAACTTCCTTCGTAATTAAATCTTGAATACGGATTTGATCCTGCGATAGAAGTTTTAAAAATGCTTCGAAATTTCTATTTTCTGTCCATCTCACGTACTCTATCGGATAATCATTGCCAAGAACCTCATACTGCTTATCATATCTTCCAGGTCCATAAGACTTTGATACAACAAGCTCAAGTTCTTTGTAATAGAATTCGTTTCTAGAAATATTTAATGGAATATCTCCGACAACAACAATTTTTGCCTTATTCCTTGCAATTTTTGTTGCGGCCTCGATTGGTTCGTTACTGTCTGAAGCAGCAGTAATAATTACCGAATCTACTTCATCTACAGGTAAATCATTAATTGAGGCAAAATAGTTTTTATTATCCCCTCTCCTCATTTCGTCAGGATCGATGCCAAATACATCTGACCCTTGTGCTTCACCTAGCCTACAAACTAATTGACCAACAATCCCCAATCCAACAACTACAATTCTTGAACCTAATGATGTTTCTGATAAGCGCAAACCATGTAAAGCGATACTTCCTAAAACTGTATAAGCTGCTTCTTTATCGTTTGTTTCAGAAGGTATTCTTGAACATAAGTTTTGATTTACAACAACATATTCTGCATGATTACCATTCGATACAACCATGTCGCCTACATGGAAATTTTTTACACCTTCGCCAATTTCAACAACTTTTCCACATGAACTATAGCCAAGCTGAATTGGAAGAATATTTTTGGGAAATACAGCATTCCATACAGCCCTAACACCCTCTTTTTCAAGGAGCTCAAGTCCTTTTTCAATATTTGATGAATTTTGAATTTTTTTTGCTACAGACTTATTTGCAGACTCAATTGTTGCAGTCTCAGTTCCTGTTGAAACAACTGAATAATGATTTTGAATTAATACCTCACCAGGTCCCGGCTTCGGTGCAGGAGTTTCCCATAAGATTGGTTCAGGATTATTTTTTTCAACAACTAACTGTTTCATTTAACCTCTCAAGAATTAATGATAACTATATTATCTCGCTTATTAGGGGTGAGGTTAGATTTAATAATTCACCTGAAGGTGTTTCTATTTTTAATGATCCATCATCATTTATATCTTTAGCCCAACCCCTTCCATCTGGGTATTCAACAAGCTTTCCTAAAGTAGTAAGTTTTAATTTATAATTTTCAAGACTGAAGTCTTCTTTTGTTATATAGTCCATTACTTTTTTTGCCCATTCTTCAGCATCAAGAAAAATTTGCTGTTCATCTTGTTTTTCTTCATACAAGCTTCCTGCGCCTGGGATTAGAGGATTGTTCCAAAAATAATTAATTCCTAAACCTATGCAAATCAAATCATTGTTTTCTTCTACAAGGACTCCTCCAACCTTATCTTCATTTAAAGTTATATCGTTTGGCCACTTTAATTTTAGGTCTTCAATTTGATGTAGGGAAACAAATGAATAACCTGCTAATAAAGGGACTAAAGTCTTTTTAAAATTAACAATTTCTTTGTTAAAAGCTAATGAAGTAGCCAAACTTTGATCAGCATTTTCCCATTTATTTTTATTTGTACCTCGACCTCCGGTTTGAGCTTTACTAACAATAAGTAAAGGTTCGTCTTTAAACTCATTTATTGCATAATCTTGAGTATTTTCAATTTCATCAAAAAAAATAGACTTCATAGTGTTACTTCTTTACAAATACATAGGTCAAATATATAGGTTTAATAATAATAAGAAAGTTGGGCATGTCGGAAGAAAATTTAGCTAGCTTACGTAATGAGAAAGCAAAAAAAATTCAGCATCCTAAAGGCAAATTAACTGCATATGAAAGGATTCATCTTCTTTTAGATGAGGGTTCATTCTCTGAAATTGATGAAAATGTTGTATCAGAAGAAAATCCCGATGGTGAAGCTGTTGTAACAGGATCTGGAACAATTCATGGAAGACCTGTTTTTGTTTTCTCAGAAGACTTTTCTGTAATGGGTGGAAGTCTTGGAGAAATAGTTGCAAAAAAAATTCTAAGAATAATGGATTTGGCTCTTGAAGCAAAAGCTCCAGTAATTGGAATCAAAGATTCAGGAGGTGCAAGAATTCAAGAAGGTATTTCATCTCTATACGGTTATGCTCAGATTTTCAGAAAAAATGTTGAAGCATCTGGAAAAATTCCTCAAATATCTGTAATTGTCGGTCCGTCAGCTGGCGGAGCCGTTTATAGTCCGGCATTAACGGATTTTATTTTTCAGGTAAAAGATATAGGACAACTATATGTAACTGGTCCTAATGTTGTTAAAACAGTGACCGGAGAAGAAGTAAGTTATGAGGAACTTGGAGGTGTCGAAGCTCATGGAACCCTATCAGGAGTAAGTCATCAGGTATGTGAAACAGAAGAACAAGCTTTTGAAGAAGTAAGATACCTGCTTAGTTTTTTTCCACAGTCATCAGACCAAAAGCCCCCAACTTTTATAACTGAAGATGACCCATTAAGAAATGTAGACTCTCTAGATACCTTAATTCCAGAACACAGAAACCAACCTTACGATATGAATGAAGTAATTAATTCTATTGTTGATGATGGAGAACAGTATCCAGTTCATGCAAACTATGCATTAAATATCATTACTTCATTTGTAAGAATAAATGGAAATACTATTGGCGTCATTGCAAATCAACCAATGGAGCTTGCAGGAGTATTAGATATTAATTCATCTATCAAGGCCTCAAGATTTGTTAGATTCTGTGATGCATTTAATATTCCTCTTTTAACACTCGTTGATGTACCAGGATTCTTGCCCGGTGTTGAGCAAGAACATGGAGGAATCATCAGAAGTGGGGCAAAACTTCTTTATGCTTATTCAGAAGCCACTGTTCCAAGAGTTTGTGTAGTTATACGTAAAGCGTATGGAGGTGCTTACATTGTTATGGATTCCATGGGTTTAGGGGCAGATAAACTTTTTGCATGGCCTACTGCAGAGATTGCTGTAATGGGTGCTGAGGGTGCTGTAGATGTCATTCATAGAAAAGAATTAAAAGACAGTGATAACCCTGAAGAGCTTAAGAAGAAATTTGTTGATGAATACAATGAGAAATTTAGCAATCCTGACAGTGCAGCAAAACTTGGATTAGTAGATAAAATAATAAAACCCAATGAAACAAGAAAAATTGTTAGTGAAGCATTCAAAGAATTAGTTAATAAAACAAACGTAGGAGATAAACATGGAAACATTCCCCTCTAAAAATATATCTATTTCTTGGGTTGAAAAAGGTTCTTTGCTTAGAAACCTATCATTATCTTTTGGCTTTGCAATATTAACTGCTTTAAGTGCACAAATAAGATTTGAGCTTCCATTTACTCCTGTTCCAATAACAGCTCAGACATTTGTAGTTATTTTGTCAGGCTTGCTTCTTGGAAGTAAATTTGGTTCATTAAGTATGATTTTTTATTTATTTACAGGTCTTGCAGGTTTTCCTTTTTTCTCAGGCAGTGTTGCTGGATTAGCTATTTTAAAAAGTCCAACAATTGGTTATATTATTGGTTTCTTTATTGCTGCCCAAATAATAGGAAATATGTCGCAAAAACCAACAATAGGTATAGCAACAGGAACATTCGCAATATATACGTGTGGTGTAATTGGTTTAATGATTACGTTAAATATATCGCCAATTGAAGCAATTGGAATTGGTGTTTATCCATTTATTATTGGAGATCTGATTAAAGCAAGTCTAGCAATAGGAATTGCACAAAAATTAAAATAAATTATTTATGACAAAAAAAAGAGTACTAATTGCTAATCGTGGTGAAATTGCACTAAGAATTATCCGATCAGTAAAAGAAATGGACATGCATGCAATTGCTGTTTATTCAGATATTGACAGTGACTCTTTGCATGTAAAACGAGCTGATGAATCATTTTATTTAGGCGGATCTCTTCCAGCTGACAGTTATAGGAACTTAAAAAATTTGATGAAGGCTGTTGTAGAAACAAAAGCAGATATGGTTCATCCAGGATATGGCTTTTTGGCAGAAAATGCAGATTTTGCAAAAGCAGTTCAAAAAAAAGATGTAATTTGGATTGGACCCAACCCAGAAACAATAAAATCAATGGGAGACAAAATAGAATCTAGAAAATTAATTTCAAAGGTTGGTTTAATGCCTGTTCCAGGACAATTGAAACCATCACGAACTAAAAGAGAAGCCTTGAAAGATGCAAATAGTTTTGGCTATCCAGTTGCTCTGAAAGCTGCTCACGGAGGCGGTGGAAAGGGGTTAAGAATTGTCAGTAATGAAAAAGAATTAAATGAAAATTTTGAAATTGTAAAACGTGAAAGTGAAGCATATTTTGGATCAGATCAAATTTACGTCGAAAAGTTTATAAAACCAGCAAGACATGTAGAGACACAAATATTAAGTGATAAGTACGGAAATCATATCTATTTAGGTGAAAGAGATTGTTCTCTACAGCGGAGGAATCAAAAACTTATCGAAGAAAGTCCTCCTATATGGTTATCTGACTTTGGCCGAGAGGAATTAAAAAAAGCAACGATTAAGATTGCTGAGTCATCAAATTATATTAACGCAGGCACTGTAGAATTTTTAGCTGATAATGACGAAAATTTTTATTTTTTAGAAATGAATACAAGATTGCAAGTTGAGCATACCGTTACAGAAATGAGATATGGTATTGATTTGGTCAAAGAGCAAATTAAAGTGGCGCTTGGTAATTCTTTAGAAGATTTCAAAACTGAAGCTAGGGGTCACAGCATAGAATTTAGAATAAATGCAGAAGATCCGACCAATAATTTTATGCCAACTCCAGGAACCATTACTGAATATAGAGAGCCTATGGGGAACGGTGTAAGAGTTGATGGTTGGGTAAAGACTGGTACATCAATATCACATTTTTATGACAATCTAATTTCAAAATTAGTTGTATGGGGAGTTTCTAGAGAAGAAGCAATTTCAAAAGGTAAGAGATGTTTAGATGAATATATAATTGGAGGGATACCAACAACAATATCTCTGCTTTCCGATGTTATATCTACTAAAGAATTCAAAGAAAGCCAGATTCATGTTAAATTTTTGGAAGAAAATTTTAAAATTAAAGATGTTTCTGAAGATGAGATATTTACTGATAGACCAAGCAAGGTCAATATATCTCTTAACGATAATGACAGTCCATCATTAGCTCCACAAAGACCAAAGAAAATCGGTATGGATCTAACTGGAAATATAAGAAATCCTGGAATCATAAAAGCAGACATGCAAGGAACAATTATGGACACCATGACAAAGAAAGGTAAAAAGGTTAAAAAAGGTGATTCATTGTTCGTTCTTGAAGCTATGAAAATGGAAAATGTGGTAACTGCCCCTATTGGTGGTGTTATCAAAGAATTCAATATAAAAAAAGGACAGCCTGTAAATAAGGGCGATATATTGGTTGAAATAGGATAGATATGAGTATTTATGGAATTGGAGTAGACCAAGTTGATCTTAAAAGGGTAAAAAGATTGTTAAATAAGTCTGAAGATAAATTCTTGAAAAGATGTTTTACTGAACAAGAAATTAAGTATGCTAAAAGATTTTCAGATCCATCAAAAAGGTTAGGAGCAAGATTCGCAGCAAAAGAAGCGGTAATGAAATCTTTAGGAAAAGGATGGAGAGAAATAAGTTGGAAAGATATAGAAGTTACGGGCGGAGGTAAGCCAACAATTAATACTTTTGGTAGAGCGTCAGCTACTGTAAAGGAAAAGAATATTACAAATATTCATATATCACTATCACATGAAAATGAAAATGCAATTGCATTTGCCATCACCGAAAAAGAGAATTAATTATGCGGTGGGTGGGAATGTTTCCGGGTCAAGGCTCTCAAGAAATAGGAATGGGTAATGAGCTTCTTGAAAAGTATGATGAACTATTAATAAATACTTTCGAAGAAACGTTGGGATGGAGCCTAAAAGATATCATAAATTCTGAAGACCGTGAGCTCATTAAAAAAACAAATATTGCTCAACCTTACATATTCTCAGTCTCTTATTGTTACGGAATTGAAACAATAAATAATTTAGGCAATCCAGCTGCACTCATTGGACATTCTCTTGGTGAATATACAGCGTTATGCCTATCAGGATATTTAGATTTTAAAGATACATTAAAAGTTATTGCAGTAAGAGGCGAGGAGATGCAGAAAGCTGTAGAAAGCTCTAATACAACAATGGCAGCTGTTTTAACAAGTGACTTGGAAACAACAATTGAAGAAATAGAAAAATTAAATAATCAAGGAATACAAATATGGATTTCAAATTTTAATGATCCTTCACAAATAGTTATTAGTTCATACATTGATGATATGAACTACCTAAAGTCAAACCCCAAAGCACTTGGTGCAAAAAGAGTAATTCCGCTCGAAGTAGCAGGTGCATTTCATACTGAAATTGTAAGCTCTGCAAAAAAACCACTTGAAGATACTTTAAATGAAATTGATATCTCCAAAGGAAAGATCCCTGTTTATATGAACGTTGATGCAAAAAAGGTTGAAGTATCAACTTTGAAAGAAAATCTTGTGAATCAAATAGATAGTTCTGTCTTGTTTAACCAACAAATTGAGTATGTTAATAAGGATATAGATCCAGATTTGTGGTGTCATATTGGGCCTGGAAATGTAACTGCTGGAATGGTAAGAAAGTCTATATCATATAAGGATTTAAAGGTAATAAACTCTTTAGAATCATCAAAGTAAGGGGAAATTTTGAAATCAGCAATAACAGGTTGGGGTAAATGTACGCCCGATAACATTATGACTAATGATGATTTGTCAAAATTTGTTGATACTTCTGATGAGTGGATTCAACAAAGAACAGGTGTAAAAGAACGAAGATTTAGCCATGTGAACACATCAGATATGGCAGAAATTGCTGGTAAACATGCGATAGCCTGTGCTGGTTTAAATCCAGAAGATATCGATGTCGTAATCTTGGCTACATGTACTCCTGATAGTATTGTTCCTTCTGCAGCAGCTCACGTTCAAAAAAAACTTGGTGCTATAAATGCCTCCGTCTATGACGTTAATGCAGCTTGTGCGGGTTTTCTATATGCACTTGAACAAGGAAAGGCATTCGTTGAAAGTAGTCTTTATAAAAGAGCTCTAGTAATAGGGGCAGAGCATATTACTTGGTTGCTTGATTGGTCTGATAGAAATACTGCCGTGCTTTTTGGTGATGGTGCAGGTGCAGTAGTTATTGAAGAAAGTAAAAGTAAATCAGATGGTGAAATTTATTCATTCTCAAATGGCCTTAGTTCAGACAATTTAGAAATCCTAGAAATTCCTAATTTTGGTTCATCAATGGATAGGTTTAAAACTGATGAAGCAGCCAGAGTGCGGTGGACTTTTGATGGACAGGAAATATTTAAATCTGGTGTTAGAGCAATGGCACAAGCGTCTGCAGAAGCTATTGAAAAATCAGGATTGTCAAAAGAAGACGTAGAAATTTTTATTCCACATCAAGCAAATATTAGGATCGTTGAAGCACTTGAGAAAAAACTTGGACTTCCTAATGCAACTACAATCAAAAAAGTTCATCGATACGGAAATACCTCGGCAGCTTCTATACCAACAGCATTTGTAGATGCTCTTGAGGAAGGTGAAATAAAAGGTGGAGAAATTGCAGTCTTTACGGCCGTCGGAGCTGGTCTTGCATGGGGAGCTTGTGCGGTTCGATTAGGAGATCGTGTAACTCCAATAAACAAATCAGACGCAAAACTTCCAGAATTTGATGGAACTGCGACCGACACAATTAGAAGAGCAATTGAGTATCAAGTTCCAGACAAATTAGACAAAATATGAAAACAGTTTTTGTAACAGGTGCCTCAAGAGGTATTGGAAAATCTATAGCTTTAGAGCTTGGAAAAAATAATCAAGTTGTTGTAGGATTCTCAAATTCTCAAGATAAGGCTGACGAAGTCGTAGAAGAAATAAAAAAATTAGGTGGGGAAAGTCTTGCTGTTCAATTAAATATTCAAGATAGAGATTCAGTTGATAAGGCATTTAATTTAATTGAAGAAGCATATAAACATGTCGATATTTTGGTAAACAATGCAGGAATTACAAAAGACAATATTTTACCAAGAATGAAGGATGATGAGTGGAATGATGTTATTCAAACAAACCTAACTGGAAATTTCTATACATCTCAAAGAGCTATAAAAAAGATGATTAAAAATAAATGGGGAAGGTTAATTTTTATATCCTCTGTTGTGGGTATATCGGGTAATCAAGGCCAGGCAAATTATGCTGCATCAAAGGCAGGTCTGATAGGATTATCAAAATCAATTAGTAAAGAAGTAGGCAGCAGAAATATTACGTCTAATGTCATAGCCCCAGGTTATATAGAAACAGACATGACATCATTTATAGATGATAAAAATAAAGAAAATATTATAGAACAACTTTCAATAAAACGTATGGGTATGCCAGAAGATATTGCAAACATGGTATCTTTTTTATGCAAAGATGAGTCAGAATATATAACAGGACAAGTAATACCTATTGATGGTGGTCTAACAACTTAGTGGGAGTAATTATGGAAGTAAATGAAGTTTTTGAAAAGGTTAAAAGCCTTTTTGAAGAAGAATTAGGTATTGAATCTGAAAAAATAACTATGGAAGCAAAACTAGAAGAAGATCTCGAAATCGACTCATTAGGAATTGTTGAAGTAGTAATGGCATTTGAAGATGAGTTTGAGATAGAAATAGATGATGAAGAACTCACAGATGTTGGAACAGTTGGTCAAGCTGTAAACTTGCTGCACTCAAAACTTTAAGCCATGACTAAACAACGTGTAGTTGTGACAGGTTTAGGGACAATAAATCCACTCGGAAATAATGTAATAACTACATGGAATAATCTAATAAATGGAGTTTCCGGTGTCGACTATATTACTTTATTTGATGCATCAGATTTGCCTGTGACGTTTGCAGGAGAAGTAAAAGATTTTGATCCAAATGATTACATGGGAAAACAAAATGCAAGAAAGTTAGATCGATCTGGTCAATTATCTATTTTTGCAGCAGAGGAAGCTTTAAGAGATGCTGGATTTGACATTAACCAGCCCTTGGGAGAAGAATTTGGAATAGTATTTGGAACCGGGATAGGAGGAATTGGAGCTACTGAAGATGCTGTCCGAATATATGATGAAAGAGGTTCAAATAGAATAAGTCCACTTGCAATTACACAATTAATGCCTAATTCAAGTACAGGTCAAGTTGCAATCAAGTATGGAATACAGGGCCCATCGTTAACAATTACAACTGCTTGCGCAGCATCGGCGAATGCGATTGGTGAAGCAAAAAGAATGATTGAGCAAAATATAGTTGATAAAGTCCTTGTTGGCGGTACTGAATCTGGAACGACCTCAATGACAATTGGAGCCTTTGCACAAATAAAAGCACTATCCAAAAAAAATGAAGAGCCTCAAAGAGCCTGTAAGCCATTTGATAAAAATAGAGATGGATTCGTGATGGCTGAAGGCTCTACAGTATTGATACTTGAAAGTGAAAAGTCTGCTAATGAAAGAAATGGAAAAATTTATGGTTTTGTTGAAGGTTATGGATCATCCACAGATGCTTATCATATTACCGCACCATCAGAGGGTGGCATTGGTGCTTTGCGAGCGATGGAGCAAGCAATTACTAATGCAGATATAAATGCAGAGGAGATTGACTATATTAATGCTCATGGAACCTCAACTATAGCTAATGATGTTAATGAAACATTAGCAATTAAATCTCTAATGAAAGATTATGCATATAAGGTTAATATTTCTTCTACTAAATCTATGACTGGACATTTGCTTGGTGGAGGAGGGGCTTTCGAGGCTATGGCATCACTGTTATCTCTAAAAAATAATCAAATACCACCAACAATTAATTTAAATGATCCCGATGAAGAGTGTGATTTAAACTATACAGCAAACAATTCAATAGAAAAAAACATTGAGTATGTAATGTCTAATTCATTTGGGTTTGGTGGACACAATGCTGTGTTAGTGTTTAGCAAGCAATAATCAATTAATCAGCTAGCATATTTCCACCAATTGCATGAGCTCCACCATCTACATGGATTATCTCACCAGTTATGGCTTCTGAGTAATCAGATAACAAAAAATTTATCGCTTTCGCAACTGGTTCAGAATTTTTTGTATCCCATCCTAAAGGTGCTTTATCATTCCATTCTGAATTCATTGTAGAAAAACCAGGAATATTTTTAGCAGCTGTTGTAGCTAAGGGTCCAGAAGCAACAGCATTTACTCTTATGCTATTTTTTCCAACATAAAAAGCCAAGTATCTCACAATAGATTGCAATGAAGATTTCGCAACACCTTGCCAATCATATCCTGGCCAAGCTTGAGAATTATCAAAATCTACAGCAACAATTGAGGACCCTTCGTTCAACACTGATAAAAATTCATTTGTAATCGTTTTTAAAGAAAAGGCAGATACTTCAAAAGATTTTGTTGCATCTTCAACTTTTGTATTTAAAAAGTTACCACCCATTGCTTCTGTTGGTGAAAAAGCTATTGCATGTAGAATTCCATCAATTTTTCCATAATTATCTTTTACAAATTTTGCTACATCTTGAACTTGCTCAGTGTTTTGAATGTCCATTTCTAAGACTTCAATCTCCCCATCAAGACGTTTTACAGCCCTCTGAGTTATGCGCAATCCATCTCCAAATCCTGTTGCGATGATGGTTGCTCCTTTTTCTAATGCTATTTTTGCAGCAGAAAAGGCAATGCTTTTGTCAGTAAGTATGCCAGTAATTAGAAAAGTCTTATCTTTTAAATTCATAAGTTAATGTTACTTATTGAAAAATTACTTAGAATATTTTTTTTAATCTTCGGTGTTTGGTGTGTAACTCTCACTACTGGTTGATGGTCTTAATTGTCTCCCAGTATAAAGAGCAAGTGCAATTTCAGTAACACCAAAAATCAAAAATCCATTAAAGTTTGTAAACACTGCAAATCCAATTAATAATAATCCGCCAACATAACGTACTATATTTATTTGTCTAGCATTTTCTTCCTCGCCACCAAGCAAAACAATTAAAAGTGCAGCGAATGTAACACCAACACCATTAGCCCTTGCCAGAGTTGCTTCAGTAGAAGATAAGACTGCGTCAGGATTAAGTAGAAATAGTTTATAAACTTGTTCTGGAACAATAAACCCAACAACAGATAAAGCTAGATAAAGAATTGGATCAACTTTATTTATTATTTTATAACTCATAAATGCAATTATATCCTATGAAAATTATGTTTGTAATCAATAAAAACTAAGATATTTCCGCTTGTGCAGCAGCTAATCGTGCAGTTGGGATTCTAAATGGGGAGCAAGAAATATAATCAATATCTAAAGTGTTTATAAATTTGATTGATTTTGGGTCACCAGCATGTTCACCACAAACTCCGATTTTTATATCTTTATTTATTTTTTTTCCATCAGCTGCTGATGAAGCAACTAATTTTCCAACAGTAATTTCATCAATTGAAACAAAAGGATCAATATCAAAAATATTTTTCTCTACATATTCATTCAAAAATTTAGATGCGTCATCTCTTGATAAACCAAGGGTAGTTTGAGTTAAATCATTTGTTCCATATGAAAAGAAATCTGCATGTTCTCCAATTTCCGATGAATTCAAGGCAGCACTTGGTAACTCGATCATAGTTCCTAGCTGGTATTCAAAATTAAAGTCTGATTCTTTCTTCAAGCTTTCAATTTTTTTGGTTATAATCTTTTTCATTTTTGTAAATTCACTTGCATTCATTATTAAAGGAATCATTATTTCAGGTTTAATTATGATCTTTTCTTTTTGATGAATTTCGTGACTAGCTTTAAAAATTGCCTCAACTTGCATCTCATAAATTTCTGGATAACTTAAACCTAAACGTACACCTCGATGACCTAACATTGGGTTACTTTCACTAATCTTGGATAAAACTTCAGAAACATATGCCGATGAAACTCTTAAAGAATTAGCTAGCTCAGAAATTTCAATATCACTTTTTGGTAAGAATTCGTGCATTGGCGGATCAAGTAGCCGAACAGTTATAGGTTTGTCTTTTAAAAGCCTGAATATTTCAACAAAATCATTTATTTGAAAATCAATAATTTTATTTAATGCTCTTTTTCTACCTTGCTTATTGTTAGCCAAAATCATCTCTCTCATAGGAAGTATTCTTTCGCCTTCAAAAAACATATGTTCTGTTCTGCATAAACCAATTCCATCAGCACCAAACTCTAAAGATTTGGCTGTGTCATTTATTGTTTCTGCATTTGCTCTAATTGAAAGTTTTTTAAAATCATCACACCACGCCATCAAAGTATTAAATTCATCTGTCAATTTTGCAGACTCTAACTCAACTTCCCCTAGAAAAATCTCACCCGTAGATCCATCTAATGAAATTAGATCACCTTCTTCAATAGTTATTTGACCATTAGATATTTTTCTTTCACCTTTATCAATTTTGAGATTTTCTGCTCCAACTATGCAAGGTTTGCCCATTCCTCTTGCAACAACAGCAGCATGGCTTGTCATGCCACCTTTTGTTGTCAATATTCCTACTGATGTAAACATTCCACTTATGTCCTCTGGGCTTGTTTCATCTCTGACTAAAATAACTTTCTTTCCCCTTGCCGCTTCGATCTCGGCTTTTTCTGGGTCAAAAACTATTTCACCTACAGCAGCTCCGGGTGAGGCATTTAAACCTTTTTCAAACAATTTTTTATTATCTGAGTCAACAAACTGAGGGTGGAGAACTGAAGTAATCTGATCTGCATCAATCATATTG
>PYIJ01064707.1_pt1 | contig 23594 bp, 15 predicted proteins | sample 3578051 | NCBI WGS metagenome assembly PYIJ01 (sample SAMN08408021, study PRJNA431606) | Marine metagenome isolate SA_KN192-05_S13_5m, whole genome shotgun... | biome: marine; feature: oceanic pelagic zone; material: water; isolation source: surface water sample, 0.2-0.8 um fraction ... | reverse complement strand
TTTCTTTAAATTAAATCTTTTTTTTAGTGATTTATGGGACCCTACCTTCGGCCTGTGTAGTGGTTGAATAAGGGATTTTATGACCAGTATAAAGATGCTGCTAGATAGATTTACAATATGAATTTTCTAATTATAGAGGATCAATAAAATTCTTAAGAGTTATTATTTAAGATGTCTTAATAAGTTTTCGATTGAATTAAATGAGACGGAGGTGTCTTTGTTATCCAGCATCCAAAGAGAATCAAGACAATTTATGCTAATTGAAGCGGGTTTATCTTTATTTACAGCATATCCATTCCGCTGTAGCGCTTGGGTTGTCCAGTGAACAATGGAAGGATCTCCATGTACGAGTATATTGTCCTTATGTTCATCCAGATGCTTTACGGTTCCTGTCGATAGGTTGATATTGTTATTTACTGGAAAGAGAGTTTGATCAATAGCCCCTTGTAAAATTAAATCCTCAGGGCAACCTTCTAATACTGGCTTGTTAAAATTAAAGAGCCATAAGCGGTCTGATAATTGGAAGCTAACTTGTAAATCATGACTGGCAATTAGTACTCCTTTTCCACTGGCCGCAATAGATTTTAATAATAACATAATCTCTATTTTATTACTTAAATCTAGATGTGCCGTGGGTTCATCTAAAATGATCATATCTGTTTCTTGTGCCAAAGCACGAGCGATCATTACTTTTTGAAATTGTCCGTCGCTGAGTTGATATAGCTTTTTATCAGCTAAATAATCAATTTTTGTTTTGCTGATAGCTAGGTCTATAGCTCGCTTATCCGATATACTTAATCGCCCCAACCAGTTAGAATAAGGGTATCTACCTAGGGCAATCAATTCAATAACTGAAAGATGTGCTGCGAAAGGTTTTTCGGTAAGGACGACACTTATTAGTTTAGCTAAAGCTGATTTTGAGATTTTATCAATGGGGTGTCGTTGATGATAAATTGATCCAGATATTCTTTTGTGTAGTCCAGTTATTGTTTTTATAAAAGTTGTTTTACCAACCCCATTTTGGCCCATTAGACAGACGATTTCTCCACTAGAAATTGATAGGTTGATGTTTTCTTGAAGAACTTTATCCATACCCATTTCATTATATCCAATAGCTAGTGATTGTATGTGAATCAAGCTCATTTGTCGAAAGTATAATGTATATTCCTTTTCTTCAACAATAGATAGACAACAAAAGGTGCTCCCATTAAGGCAGTTACTGCATTGATAGGCAAGGTAGCCTCAATACCCGGTAATTGTGATACCGTGTCAAAAATGAGCATTAAAATACCACCAATGAGGATAATAATAGGTGTTAATAACAAATGATTGGTTGTATTAAAAAGCATTCGTGCAATATGCGGCATTACTAAGCCAAAAAAAGCTATAGGTCCACAAAAAGCAGTAATCGTTCCTGCTAATAAGCTAGTATTGCTGATTATCAAAAGACGTGTTATTTTCAGGTCTATACCCATACTTTCAGCATAATTCGCTCCAAGTAGTAAGGCATTCAATGATTTAGACAAGATTATAGACATGCTCATTCCGAAAATAATGATAACACTAAAGATTACTAATTCATCCCAAGATAGACTGCCAAGACTACCCAAAGACCACATCATGTAAGCTTGGATATTGGTGGCTTGACTAAAGTATTGCAGAATACTTATTAAGGCGCTAGATGCGGCACCAATCATCAATCCTAATATTAATAAAGTAACGGAGTCTTTAATCCTTAAAGAGGATAAAATTACGGCCAGTAATACTCCAGAAGAGCCAAATGCTGAGGCAAATACCATAACCCAACTTCTAGCAATACCGGAAAGTTCGAAAAGGAGTCCTAGTTCAACACCTAAAAAGATTACAAGGGCTACACCCAATCCAGATCCCGAACTTACTCCTAAAATGAATGGTCCAGCCATTGGGTTTCTAAATAGGGTTTGCATTTGTAATCCACAGATACCAAGTCCACCACCAACAAGTGTGGCTGTAAGCGCCTTAGGTAAACGAAATTTTTCAATAATCAAATGCCAAGAACTATCTACTGGAGGGCGTAATAAAATGAAATCAATGATACTTGATAAAGGAATGGAAACTGATCCTAAGCTGATATTTAGGGTGAATATGGCAATTAACAAAACTCCTAATCCAACAAATAGTCGTCGCCACATTTTTATTGAAGTATCGAAATATTGTGTGATCACAGGATTTTTTGAAAATAATAAGTTGAATGATTAGGGAGTAATTTTGGATGGAGTATCCAAATAAGGTCTGCAAGAACAAGATCCGGGCGAGCGTAGGCCGATTCAAAGAAATCAAAGCCACCATTGACCCCAATACGTTTGTTGTAATTGTAGATCTGTTTTTTTTGGTAAGCCTCAAAAAGTTCATATCGGTTATCTTGAGCCATCAATTCAGCGCGTGTATTGACAGAAGCGACACCTATCCAAAATTGGGCCTCTCTAGCTCGATCGAGAACTGTTTCAAAACTAAGTTCTAACCAACCTGGGGACATGTTATCTCCCCAAATATAGTTACCCCCAGCATCCTTAATAAATTGTGCTGACCAGTTTTTTCCACCAGGTAAGAACCATGTATCTCCATATACTACTCCTGAAAAAACACTAGGTCTTTCGACAATGTTTTGAGTTAAATTTTTAAGGCGGGTATACTTTTCAACTGTAACATTAAAAATAGAGTCCGCAAGATTTAACTCACCAAAAATATAACCAAAAAACTTGATCCATTCAGCACGACCCAAAGCGGTTTCTTCAAGGTAATCTGAATTGTAAATAATAGGTATGCCTGCTTCTGTAATTTTTTCAAGGGTTGAGGATTCACTTCCAAGATCAAAAGCAATGACTAAATCAGGTTTAATTGCCAACAGGAGCTCTAAATTTATATTACCTTGGATACCGACCTCTATTATTTGACCGGCCTTCAACCTTGTATTGATTTTTTCAGAATAGATATTGTCCGTACCGACAAAACCAACTAATTTGTCTTCCAAGCCCAGAAGCTCTAAATAAGGCAGGTGGGTTGTGCTGGTGACGACTACTCGCTCGGGTATCTTTTCAATTTTATATTCAATTGTACTTGTAGCTCCTGGCCAAGATTCAATAACTTCAAGATGGTCTCCTTGGATATTAAATTTGGTGGCATAATCCATTGATTGGCTTAATATGGTTTCATGAAGTTGGTGACTAGGTTTATTTTTTTCGCAACCCAACAGCATATAAACGCATAAGAATGCTAGGCATTTATTCATCCCACAAAATTGAACAAAAAAAAGGAGTTATTTAGTTTTAGTTCAAATCTTCCTTACCTTAGCAAAGAAGTCGGTTCTTGACATGAATTTTTATTGTCAAGATTAAAAGGGAATCTTGTGAAAATCAAGAACTGTCCCCGCAACTGTAAGGTTTACATGCTTCATCTACAATGCCACTGTTGTTTTCAATGGGAAGGCCATGAAGTGAACCAAGTCAGGAGACCTGCCTATTTCAAACATAAAATTTCGAGCTTCGGGTGAAAGCTAGGGAAGGTGAAGGCCATTTTTCTCTGTTTGCCACGGGCCCGGTTAAATAATTAACGGGTGAAAGTAGTTGTATTTTGGATAATCTTTTTGTCTGCTTTTTTTTTAAAGGCGCAATCGGATACTGCTTTAATGCGGCCCATTAAAATAATGGGTTTTAGTTTAGTACCTTATGCTACAGGGGACTTAGTTCGTGTAATTTATACCAAAGATCGCATGAAGACCTTAGATGCATCTCTTTTTAGTCAGGCAGGGATTTATTTTAAAAACTATGGGCACCAACAGGTAGCAACCATTTCATTTAGAGGAACTTCAGCCGCGCATACTAATGTGCTTTGGCACGGTATACCAGTCAATGCACCTACCTTAGGATCAACAGATTTTTCACAATGGAATACTTGGCTGATAGATGATGTTGCCATTCAGTCTGGTAATCAAGGGGCCTTATATGGTTCAGGCTCCATAGGCGGCACTGTATTTCTTGATCATTTTAATAAAATACGAACTAATGTGGCAAAGATTGGATTTGGACTGGGCAGTTTTGGATATAATTTCCAAGGGGCAAAAGCCGAATACAAAAATAATTATTTTCAAGGGACTACTAATATTTATCGTGAGGCTATCGATAATGATTTTAGTTATCCTTTAAAGGGGACTGACCTTTTTCAAACTCAGAAAAATGCAGCGGCTTTGAGTTACGGTTTACGTCAAGAACTTCAGCATTTTTGGAAAAATCAACGAATATCCATGGACTTATTGCTTTTTTATCAACATCGAGAAAGCCAACCGGTCATATCCCAAAATTATGCTGAAGATTTTATTAAAACTTATAATATTAAATCAGTTGTTGAACATTTTATTGAATCAAAAAAAGGGTCAATAAGTACAGCCTTTGGTTTTATTACAGATCAAATGATATATAATCAAAATCCTGCGATACGTTCTCAGCAAATGACATTAACTCAGCGGTATGAATATGAAATAGGGAATCATTTACAAATAAACAGTGGTTTTTTGGTCAATTTACTCACTGCACAGGGTCCGAATCTTGAGAATATCAATTCTCAAAAACAATTAGATCTTTTTGTTATTGTTAAACACAAGATTAATACTCATTGGAGTAGTACTGTGGGGCTTCGTGAATCATTGCTGATTGAATCTGGGTCTAAGTTATTACCCTCTCTTGGGGCCGAGCGCAGGTGGATATTTCCCAAAGTGTCATTGATATCAAATGTTAAAATAGCTTATGGCTTCAGATATCCTACACTTAATGATAGGTTTTGGTTACCTGGTGGAAATATTTCTTTGAAACCTGAGCAAAGTGTTAGTACGGATTTAGGTTTCCAAGTTTGGTATCGCAAGTTAAACATGCAGATTAATTTTTATCAAACTTGGGCCCAGGATTGGATTTTATGGTTACCTCAAACAGGAAATATATGGAGTCCTAGAAACATTCAAGAAGTTGCTATTTCAGGAATTGAATATGTTCTAAGTTATCAATATACTAGAAATGAAAAGGTATTAGAAAGTAAGGCAGTTTTAAATTTTCAAAGTTCTGTAAATAAAACTCCATATCCTGGTCAATCTGCATATGGGAATCAATTACCTTATGTTCCTTATTTTACGGCTGTTTGGTCTAATAAACTTCATATTAAAATGTGGAGTATTTCTTTAAATCAGTATTATACAAGTCGACGATACACCACCCTGGATCAATCAGATAGTTATGCGGTAGAGCCTTATTTTTTACTTGATTTTACTATCGAGTACCCACTAAAATTAGGTAAAGTCATTACTCAAATTTCTCTTAAGGTTAAGAATATACTAGACAATTATTACGAGAATATCCAAAATAGGGCTATGCCTGGTATCAATTTTCAATTACAATTAATTACTAAATTATGACAAAAACTGAATATATGTTTAAAACATTTTTATCATCCATTTTAATTTTTACTATTTTATTGTTCATATCTTGTTCGGATGATCCTGAGGTGAAGCCTAACAGTTTATCAGTAGACGATTCTAATGACAATACATTACCTGCTTATTTTTCTGGTGTTTTTGTAATAAATGAAGGAAATTTTGGATCTGATGATGGATCGATATCTTTTATTGATTCAAATGGAGTAGTTAAAAATAATATCTTTTCTGAAAACAATGCATCGCGTCGCTTGGGAGATGTTGTTCAATCGATGTATGTCAACGACTCATCAGCTTTCATATTGGTAAATAACAGTAATAAAATAGAGGTCGTAGATACTGATGAAATGACCTTGTTGCATACTATTTCAGAAGTTTCTTTACCTAGATATATGATCAGTGAGGGCGAATATGGTTACATTTCGGAGTGGGTAAGTTTTTCAGATCCTGGACGCATTTCGATTTTGGATTTAAATACCTATGAGGTTTTAGACACGATTAATGTGGGATTCGGAGCAGAAGCCTTGGCAATAAGAGACAGTAAACTCTATGTAAGTAATAATTTTGAAAATAACTTGAGTGTAATGGACTTGAGAACCAATCAGATCATTCAAACAATCTCCGTTGGGCCATCACCTGCGGCAATGGTCAAAGATAAAAATGGGGATCTTTGGGTAGTTTGTAAAGGAGATTATAATGCAAATAATGGATCACTAGTAAGGCTTGATTCCAATGATGATTTGATACAGGAGATCTCATTGGAAATGAATGTAAGCGGTAAATTGGTTACTGATAAGGATTCATCCACCCTTTATTTTTACAGTGGTACTACGGTATATAGTTACGTTTTGGGGGCTGAAATCTTTAATACATTTATCGAGAATACTTCTGCCATTTCTTTTTACGGTATAGGTATATCTCCAGATGGTAATATGTACATAGCTGATTCCAAGGGGTTTCAGTCTCAAGGGAGTGTGTATGTTTATGATAATGTAGGTCAGATGAAAGAAGAATTTGAAGTTGGAAGAGGCCCCAATGGTTTTGTATTTAAATCCAAGTAATACATTTGGGGAAAATAAATTTAAAAAGAATTTCAATATATGAGTTTACCTGTTATTTATCTTTTCGAATGGCTTGTTATGCTCTTCTTTTACAATAGACAATTATGGATCTTTGAAAATCTGTTTAGGTATCTGGCTGGAAAAGTCCCCACCAAATCATTGTAGATTTTGATTTTATCTAATTTTTATAAAATAATTATTAGTTTTCGTGAGGGTTATGTACACTTTGATATATCTAAACCTGATCTAGTAGCTTATCGAAATAAGATAGTTCCGACAGTTATTTACAATTGGTTTTAATCTAGAATAATAATGCAGCTCTTTCTGAAAAATTATTTTATTGTGTTAATTTCCTAAATATTATTCCCATATATTTTTTGATCGATATCATATTGGTCAGTTTCATTAAATCTTTTTTGATTCCTCTTAATTAGTCTCCTGCATATAAGAATATTGACACTAATAAAAAATCACTAATTTTTTTACTGCTATTTTAGATTAATCAATATCAAAAGTTTCTATTAATATCCCAACAAATCCGCTGTTTCACATAAGAGTATATGTCCCCTAGTATTCTTCGAGATACTTCCAAATGGTTGTTAATAGGACTCGGCCTGAAATATTCATTTTTGTTTTGAGAAATATCATTCTGTCAATTTCATTAACCTTTAATAACGACATGATTAAGCTAGTGATGGATGGATAGATTATAGGATTGTATTATTCCTTTTTCCGCAAAAATGATCAAAAATCTTCTAGAAAAGTGTTTTTCTAATGCCTGGATTACCCGACAATACTATCCTCAATAACTTCCCATATTATTCAAAATAGAGACCGCTAATTGGATTAATAATTATTGATTATTTCATAATTTATCTCGGCGTCTGATAAAATTCGGTTTAGAACTAACTATAGCCAATTATGGTTTATAATTTTATTTATTCTAATCCAGGATTTTCTTTTCTGATTAAATGTTTAATAAACCCTTTAGCCTCATAAGCTCTCCTAGTCATACTATTTTAGTTCATTTACATTTTGAATATGCTTTTGCTTAAGTTATAGTTTGAGATAATAATCTAGTTAATTCACTATCTATTTTAATAAGTGTTGGTAATGTGATAGGAGTGTGAGATCTCATAGAATTTTAAATCATAGGATATATTCACTCAAATCTTTATTTTTAATGATTCCTGTCAATTTCTCATCCACAAGTGTTTTATTAATCAGAATTTTTGAGTTTGCACCTATGGTGTCGGGAATATCAAATAAGATATCGTTGAGTAGTTTGCTCATGATAGTTTGTAAACGACGTGCTCCTATGTTTTCCATTTCTTCATTAATAGCAAAAGCTTTTTCTGCAATTTCCTCAAGTGCATCATTACTGAATTCAATAGAAACATTTTCAGCTTCAATTAAAGCAATGTACTGTTTGGTTAGTGCATTTTTTGGCTCTTTTAAAATCTTCAAAAAATCTTTTTTGGTAAGATTATTTAATTCAACTCGAATTGGAAATCTGCCTTGTAATTCAGGGATCATGTCTGATGGTTTACTAAAATGAAAGGCCCCTGCAGCAATGAACAATACATGATCCGTTTGAATTACACCATACTTGGTAGTTACAGAACTACCTTCAACAATAGGTAAAAGATCTCGTTGAACACCTTCTCTACTTACATCAGGTCCAGATTTACTATTTCGTCCGCCGGCTATTTTATCAATTTCATCAATAAAAATGATACCCGTATTGCTTGCTTTTTGAAGTGCTTCCTCTTTGACTTCTTCCATATCAATGAGCCTCTGACTTTCATCTTCAAGTAATAATCTTTTGGCTTCTGAGATGCTCACTTTTCTTTTTTTAGACTTCTTAGGCATCATATTACTGAGCATATCTTGCATGTTAATCATTGAAGATTCATCAATCATACCCCCTCCAATCATACCCATATTTGCAGAATTGGGAACTTTAATATCAATCTCTATTTTTCGATCGTCTATCGATCCTTGTTGTATTTTTTCACGGAATTTTTCTCTTGTCTTTTCATTTAGTTCATGATCTGTCATGTCCTTAGGCAGATCTCCCCCTGGAAAAGGTTTGCCTTTTAGGGGAGGGATTAGGGCGTCTAAAATAATATTTTCAACAATGGCTTCGGCTTTGACTTTTACTTCTGCCTTTTTTTGTGTTCGAACCATGTTTACAGATTGCTCAACGAGATCACGTACCATACTCTCAACATCTCTACCAACGTAGCCTACCTCGGTAAATTTTGAGGCTTCCACTTTGGTAAATGGAGCATCTGCAATCTTTGCTAATCTTCTCGCGATTTCAGTCTTGCCCACTCCGGTTGATCCAATCAATAAAATGTTATTTGGAATAATATCATTTTTAATCTCTCCTTTGACGTTCATTCGACGCCATCTATTTCTGAGGGCGATGGCTACATTTTTTTTGGCATCACTCTGACCAATGATATATTTATCTAATTCAGTAACAATTTGCTTAGGTGTAAGGTTTTCCATTTTTAAAAAATTTTTTTTAAAGCACTTGTATTTGTTTTGATTGAGAAAAATTGGCTTGCGCCAGCCGCATGCATTTTAGAATTGCTGAATTGAAATTCATATGAGTTTATTTTTAATAAAAATCCAAAACTTATACCAGCACCATAGGCCATTTCATTCAAACTAAATGTGACTCTTTGTCTGTGATTATAACCAAAATTGAGTTCTAGACGTTTTCCAAGAATTAAGGCTGTACCAAAATTGAAATATCTCAAGATTTGATCTGATGGCCTAATATTTTGACTGAGATTAGAAAGAAACAAATCATCAGAGGTGCGAACTAAATCGGTTGCAGTAATAGTAAAGCGAAATGGCATGTGCTCAGGTTTAAAAGTAGTACCTATTAAAACATTAAATGGGAGGGATGTTTTTTGATTAACTGTGAAGTCGGTGATTAAAAATCCTAAATTTTTGATCACCATTCCGATCGTAAAGTTTTGATGCGGACTTCTGTAAATACCTCCTAAATCAAATAATAAAGCATTAGCACCCATGGATGAGATATATGAGCCAGCTATTTTAAGATTGATACCCATTGAAAAGGAGCTAATGCTGTGAGATTTACCTAGGTAAAGTACATAGTCTTGTGCCTGAAAAGTACCAATAACTGCTCCTAGCTCGTCCGTTTCATCTAATCCACCGTAATCGGTAAATAAAATACCAGCTGTCATCGGGCCTATTTTTTTTGCATTGAACTGTGTGATGGCACATATTCTATTGATACCTGCAAAATAGGGGTGATACATGATATAAATATCCCCTAAAGCACTGTCTCCCAAGATTGCTGGATTTTGATATCCCATGGCAATATCGTGGTCATTACTTGACACAGCAGATCCTCCAAGCGTTGCCACTCGGCTGCTGTTGGGAAGATTTAAAAAATGAAAGCCTTGTTGGGCAAATGATGGTGACCAAATAATCAAAAAAAATAAGGTGTAGATAGTCTTCAAATAGATTTTATGTTTTCTTTTGGGATAATGAACTTTAAAGGTTGCTCAACTTTTCGCTCGAGTAAGGCAATATTCAAAACATCATCTACATTTTCCACAAAATGGATTTTTAATAATTTTAAGTATCGATCATCTATCTCATCAATATCTTTTTTGTTTTTTTTGCTGAGAATGATTTGTTTGATCCCTGCACGTTTGGCAGCTAAAATCTTTTCTTTTACTCCACCTACGGGCAACACTTTACCACGTAATGTAATTTCTCCGGTCATAGCGAGCTTGGCCTTTACCTTCCTTTGTGTAAAAAGAGAGGCTAGAGCAGTTAGTATTGTAATGCCCGCGGAAGGACCGTCTTTTGGAATAGCACCTGCAGGGACATGTACATGCAGATCATAATGGTCAAATATTTTATGATTTATTTCTAACACCTCGGCATTCGACTTGAGATAGGAAAGCGCCGTGACAGCTGATTCTTTCATTACATCGCCTAATTGGCCCGAAAGGGTTAGTTTTCCCTTTCCTCTACTCAAGCTAGACTCAATAAATAAAATATCACCCCCTGAAGGGGTCCAAGCCAAGCCTGTGACAATACCTGGGAAGTCATTATGCTCGTATGTTTCTTTATCAAAAATCTCAGATCCTAAAATATTACGCACATGCTGAGGATCCATTTTTGATTTAAAAGGCACTTCCATGGCTTTGGATTTTGCGATATTTCTTATCAAAGCCGCAATTTTTCTTTCAAGACCCCTCACTCCTGATTCTCGTGTGTAGTCATTGACTACCTTTTCAATTGCTTTTTGATTGAATTTTAAATCTTTTGAGGTCAGTCCATGTTCAGTGATCTGTTTTGGGATTAAATGCTTGACGGCAATTTGAACTTTTTCCTCCAAAGTATACCCTGTAATGTCAATGATTTCCATACGATCAAGTAGGGCTGGTTGGATTGTTTCTACAGAATTTGCGGTAGCTATAAAAAGCACTTTACTCAAGTCATAATCCACTTCTAAATAATTATCCCTAAAACTGCCATTTTGTTCAGGATCTAATACTTCTAGCAATGCAGAGGATGGATCTCCTTTGAAGGATGAATTTATTTTGTCAATTTCATCTAATATAAAAACAGGGTTTGATGATTTAACTCGTTTGATATTCTGTAAGATTTTACCTGGCATGGATCCAATGTAAGTCTTTCTGTGGCCTCTAATTTCGGCTTCATCATGAAGCCCACCCAATGACATACGAATGTATTTCCTGCCCAGGGCCTCAGCAATAGATTTGCCCAAAGATGTTTTACCTACTCCAGGCGGCCCATAAAGACAGATAATCGGTCCTTTAAGATCATTTTTAAGTTTTCTTACTGCTAAATATTCTAATATTCTATCTTTAACTTTGTCTAGTCCAAAATGGTCTCGATCCAAAATCTTTTGTGAATTTTTCAAATCGAAATGATCAGTAGTTAATTCGTTCCAAGGTAGGTCAACTAATAGCTCTACGTAATTCATCGCCACTGGATATTCTGCTGCTGCGGAATTCATACGCTGAATTTTATCTATTTCTTTGAAAAAATGAATTTTTACGTCTTCAGGCCAGTTTTTTTTATCACCCCGAGATTTAAGAGTCTCGATTTCTTGGTCAGGTCCATCGTTGCCAAGCTCATTTTGAAGGATACGCATTTGCTGCCTCAAAAAATAATCTCTTTGTTGCTGATCAATATCAGTATGGACTTTTTTCTGAATTTCTTTTTTCAATTCGAGCATTTGCAGATCTTTCATCATTAGTTGTAACAGCTTTTCTGCCCTTTTAATGGGATCATTTATTTCCAATAATTTTTGCTTTTCAGCTACTTCTGCATTTACATTTCCCGCAAGGAAGTGAGTCAGAAAAGATGGATTATCAATATTGTCCAAGGCAATTTGCGCCTCTTTTGGAATTTCGGGATTGAGCCTCATTATCTTGTTAGCAGTATCCTTCAACGATTGGACAATAGCCTCAGTATTCTCTTTTTCTAAATTAAAATCGAGGTCATGGAATATCTCATATTTTGCTTTTATAAAAGGCTTTTCACTAATTAAGGTTAAAATTTTAAAACGTTTTTGCCCTTGAATTATTATCGTCGTATTTCCATCGGGAAGGACCAGCATTTTTAGAATTTTAGCCACTGTGCCTATGCTGTTGATATCGCTGATCCCAGGTTCTTCAATTTTAAGGTTTTTTTGTGCGGTAACTCCTATGATTCGGTCTCCTTTGTAGGTTTCCTTAACCAATTTGACTGACTTTTCACGACCGACGGTTATGGGGATAACTACTCCAGGAAACAACACAGTATTTTTAACAGGAAGTATGGGAAGTTCATCGGGTAATTGGTCATCGGTGAGTGAAGGAATTTCTTCTGAGGTAATTAATTGGACCACCTCTTCAGGATCTTCCTCTGAGAAGTCAGGATGAAAAATTTGAAAATTTTTACTCATAACCATGTCAATGTGGCAGTTTCATGCCATTAAAGAGTTTTTAATATTTTGTCTTGTTATAGATCAATACTTATGCCAAATAATTCAATGTCTGCTTTTTAAGATTATCTTTACCATTAAGCTTAGAGCATTTCATTTAAATCTACGAAGGCAAGTTATAAAAAGGCCATCCTATGAACCCAATTAAGGTCTTATTTTTCTTGAGTACTTTTAGTTTGAATCCTTTAATCCTTGCGCAAAGTGATTCAACAATTGAGCTCCAGTTTAATAATCAGAATATATCGTCAAACATTATCTTCAATCGATATGATTTCGAGAACGTCAACAAGATTCCGAGGTATATCAATAAATCTCAAATTTTGTTGCTTAATAAACTTGAAAAAAAGAAAGATTATCAGACCCAGTACGGTATTTTATCTAAATATGTTCGCAATTTTGGTATTGAAAACTTTTATTCTGAAACAAGATTGCTTTGGCGCTTAGCCAAGTTGACTGAAATGTTTGGTGATTATGAGGACGCTAAGTCTTTGTACAGACTGGTTTTAAGGCATCATCATGGTGGGATAAATACGAATGAAATAGAGCTTTATTATGATTCCTTGAATAATCAGGAAGTCTCCCAATTTGTGCCTATTGAATATTATTATGAAATGGTGGAGCATCGGAAACTTATTGATACCTTGATACCGCCGAAGGGTGTATTACTAAATATGGGGTTCTCTGTTAACAGTAGGGGAGCTGATTATGGACCTGCATTGAGTCAAAATAATAATGCCTTGCTTTTCACTTCACAGCGCGAAGAATTGAGCTTTGAGATCAACAAAAGTAAGAATGAGGATATTTACATAAGTCATTTGGATGCTTATGGAACTTGGTCTAAAGCATATGCGATGGAAGAAATTAATTCTAATTATAACGAAGGTTCAGCATGTTTAAGCTCAGATGGAAATACTTTGTATTTTTCCCGATGCGATTGTCCGTCGTGTTACGGTGATTGCGATCTTTTCAGTGCTTCTTTGAAAGACAGCGTATGGACAGACATTAAAAATTTAGGGATCAATGTAAATAGTTTAAGTTGGGATTCGCATCCTTCTCTATCCCAAAGTGGAGATACCCTCTTTTTTGCATCAGATAGACTTGGGGGATTTGGATTATCTGATATTTATTATTCGACAAAAAAAGATGGATTTTGGACACAAAGCCAAAATTTGGGTCCTATTATCAATACTAGGAATAATGAAGTGAGTCCGTTTTATCATCCACGTTTCGAAGTTCTTTATTTTTCATCAAATGGACAGCTTTATAATTTTGGCGCCTTTGATATTTATAAATCTTATAATATCCGTAACAAATGGAGTGAGCCAATTAATATAGGGCCTTTGGTCAACGGTATCGGAAGCGAGTTTTATTTCACTATTGATGCAAGTTCTAAAGATTTATATTATGCACGATCATCTTCTAAAGATTTAGATAAATCGGATTTATATTCTTTTCCACTTCCCATGGCTGCTAGACCCGATGCAATTGCCCGGTTAACGGGAAGTTTGAAAGATGCCTTGAGCGGAAGACCTTTCCGTGGTATTGTGTCAGTAGTAGATATGGATCAGGGTGTAGAGGTAGCGCCAAAATACTTGAATGAAGATGGTACCTTTGAGTTTAACTTAATTGATCAACGAAATTATTTATTAGTGATCCAAGGGGATGATTTTTTTAGGATAGAGGAAGCATTTTATTTAGATGGTTATGTAGAATTGAATAAGACTACAGAACCTATGAATGCTCGCATCAAGTTTGAGTCTATCGAATTCGACAATGGGAAAGCTGAAATTAAGCCTGAAATGTATGGGGATCTCAATAAAGTCATAAATTTTTTATATGACAATATTGAGTTTAAATTGAAGATTTCGGGCCATACAGACTCAAAAGGATCCCAAGCATTTAATTTACAGTTATCCAAAGATCGAGCGGAAAATATTCGTGACTATATAGTAATTTTTGCAGGAATCTTGGAAAGTCGTGTGGAGTGGGAAGGTCTGGGAAGTTCAGAGCCTTTGGTAGATGAAAAGACAGAGGCAGATCAAAAAATTAATCGAAGGGTTGAGTTTCAAATATACAGAGAAGGAGTGCAGGATAAATAAAATACTTAGGTTTCTTGCAAACTAATGCGTTTACAAAAGCTTTATGATATCGTTAAGTATAGCATAACTCATCAAGGCTAAAAGCAAGATCATTCCTATTTTTTGGGCAGTCTCGAGAAATGCATCTGAGGGTTTTTTTCCGGTTATAATCTCCCAAGTCAAAAAGACTACATGTCCACCATCTAAGGCGGGGATGGGTAAAAAGTTCATAAAGGCGAGGACCATGGAAAGCATACCGGTAATATGCCAAAACCTCTGCCAATCCCAAGTGCCACCAAAAATTTTTGCAATTCCTATCGGGCCAGATAGAGATTTGCTTGCGGAGACCTCTCCAGAAAATATTTTTTTAAAGCCCTTGATGTTGTCCCAAACAATACTAAATGCCAACTCAACCCCTAGAGGGATAGATTCAACAAACGTATATTTAACTGTGGAAATTTTATTCAACCGATTTACCTGAAAACCAATTTTACCTTCCTCATTGACTTGAATAATAAGATTTTTTTGAGCATTAGATCGATCAATCGATAAAATAATTTCTGACCCTACCAAGGTATCCATGTTGTCTTGTAATTGGTCATAATATTTTATTTCTGTCCCATTTAAGGCCCTAATCTTATCACCCACCTGAAGTCCTCCTAAATCCGCAGGACTGCCTTCGATTACTGCACCAACATCAAAAATTAATCTGAAAGAAATAAATCTTTGAGCATTATTTTCGTCTGCAAATTTATCTACAAAATCATTAGGTATGTTTAAAGTGATTATTTCTCCATTACGATCTACGGTAAAGTACCCATCGCTACTTAGCAATACGGCTGGACTAAATAAGTCCCTAAAGCTTTTGTAATCTTTGCCATTGATTTTAAGGATTCTATCACCTGTCTTAAGTCCTATGGATTCGCCCAACTCATAGGCTACAATTCCATATTTATTCAATTCTTGTTTAGATAGATAAGTATCTCCTTGTGTGTATTTAAAACCTATAAAAATAAAGATACCGAGTAACACATTGACTATTATTCCACCCATCATTACGATAAGTCTTTGCCAGGCGGGCTTAGATCTAAACTCATAAGGCTGAGGTATTGCCTGCATTGACTTCACGTCTAAAGATTCATCGATCATACCTGAAATTTTAACAAAACCTCCTAGGGGGATCATTCCAAAAGAATATTCAGTGTTTCCGTATTTTTTCCCCCAAATTTTTGGCGGAAAGCCTATAGAAAATTGCTCTACGCGCATGCCAAATGCTTTGGCCGCAAGTAAATGCCCTAATTCATGCATTCCTATTAAAATGGACAGACCGAGAGTCAGCTGTCCTACCATGATGAATATTTCCATTAATTAATAAATTCGTTTGCTTTAGTTCTAGTTTCTATATCGGTATTGATTAAGTCTTCTAAATTTGGAGTACGAAGATAAGATACTTTTTCTAGGCATTTTTCAATAACCTCAGATATCTGTAAGAAGTCTATGCGATCGTGTAAAAATGCATCTACAGCAATCTCATTAGCGGCATTAAGTATACAGGGATGATTCCCACCAGAGGCACAGACCTTATACGCTAATTGAAGGTTTTTGAAAACTTTAATATTAGGAGCTTCAAAAGTGAGATTTGGGTAATCTGTAAAACTAAATCGCGGGTAATCTGAAGGAACTCTTTTAGGATAGCTTAGTGCATATTGAATCGGTAATTTCATGTCAGGAAGGCCTATTTGTGCTTTCATAGAGCCATCTTCAAATTGAACCAAGGAATGGATAATGGATTGAGGATGGACAACAACCTCTATCTGTTCGGTTCGCAATCCAAATAACCATTTGGCTTCAATAACCTCAAGTCCTTTGTTCATTAGGGTAGCAGAGTCAATGGTAATTTTAGCCCCCATTACCCAATTTGGATGCTTAAGGGCATGTTCTTTTTTTATGCTTTGAAGGGAGTCTAGATTTTTACCTCGGAAAGGTCCGCCAGAAGCGGTTAAAATAATTTTTTCTGGGGGATTATTACTTTCACCAACTAAACATTGAAAAATGGCTGAATGTTCAGAGTCAACGGGAAATATAGGGACGTCAGATGTTTTAGCTAATTCCATGATAATTTCTCCAGCAACTACCAGAGTTTCTTTATTTGCCAAGGCAATTGGTTTTTTGGCCTCGATTGCTTTTATCGTAGGGATCAATCCAGCAATACCTACTAATGCAGTAAGGACCATATCTACAGTGTTCATTTGAACCGCATCATTAATCGCTCCAATTCCAGCATAAACTTTGATTTTTAAGGGATCTAAGGCATTAAATACTTTTTTATAAATAGCTTCGTCTGTTACGATTACTACGTTGGGATTAAATTTTTTGGCTTGTGCCACAATCAAATCTGCATTCCGATGGCAAGTGAGTAATTCTACTTGAAACAGTTTAGGATGTGCCTCTATAACTTCAAGGGCCTGTGTCCCGATGGATCCTGTAGATCCGAGAATTGCTATATTTTTCAAAATACTTTTATTTTTCTATAAATGAATTTAGTGCCTCCACAATTTTTCTGTCATTACTTAGTCTGGGTACTTTATTTTGTCCACCTAATTTACCAATGGACCTCATATATTGTATATAGGCATCAGCCTTGAGTGTAACCACTTGCAAGGGATCTAAAACAGTACCACTTATTAAATCATCATAATAGCTGTTGAGCTTTTGCATATTTAAATTTAACTCTTTTTTGAAAGCAGGTAAATCATAAGGTTTTTGAGCAAAAGCGATATACCATTCATGGAGAGGGAGTCCTGATTCGGGAGTCACTTGGGGGGCGACCGTATATTCAATGAGTTTTGTTTCAGGAAATTTTTGACAAGTGAGATTCATGGCTTTTTCCACTTCCTCTCCAATGACATGCTCTCCAAATGCTGAGATGAAATGTTTAATTCTACCGGTCACAATAATGCGATGAGGATAAATGCTTATAAACTTTACTGTATCACCGATAACATAGCCCCAAAGACCAGCGTTAGTATTTAATATCACCACATAATTGACCCCTATTTCAACTTCTTCAAGTCTAAGCCTTTTACGTGAATCTTTAAAGAAATGGGATGCCGCAATAAATTCAAAAAAAATACCGCTATTGGAAAGTAAAAGAAGACCATTTAAGACTTGACTGTCCTGATAAGCAATAAATCCTTCAGATGCAGGATAGGTTTCTATGCTGTCGATAGTTTTTCCTATGGTTTCAAATATTTTTTTTTTATAAGGGTCAAAACTGACTCCACCATAAACAAAAAGAGAGAAATTAGGGAAAATATCCTTAATAGATTTACCTTTTAGAGTTACAAACTTATCAAAATACATTTGGACCCATGGAGGAATTCCAGAAATCAAAGACAAGTCTTGATTTTCAGTTTCTTGAACGATTTGATCTACTTTCTGCTCCCAATCTTCCAGGCAATTGATTGGGTAACTTGGTAGCTGATTGGATTTTAGGTATGCTGGAATTAAATGATTAACAATTCCAGATAATCTACCAGATGGAATTCCAGATATATAGGTTAACGTAGGGCTACCGGAAAGGAAGATTAACTTTTTATCAAGAAAGCCACTGTTACCCGTTTCATTTACATATGATAACAAGGCATTTCGAGCACTGTTAATATGGTTGGGAATAGAATCTCTTGTAATAGGTATATATTTTACTCCACTAGTTGTTCCTGAAGTTTTGGCCAAATAAGCGGGCTTTCCAGGCCAAAGAACATTTTTTCGACCTTTGAGAATTTCATCGATGTAAGGCTTTAACTCCTCATAGTCTCTAATAGGTACATGCTGAGTAAAATCCGAATGATTATGTATTTCATTAAAATTATGGTCTCTTCCAAATTGAGTATTTAAGCCTGATTTTATGAGATTTTTAAACAGTTTGGATTGAAACTTATCTGGGTTAAGTGCCCATTTTTTTTGATCGTTAACTACCCATTTAGCTAGTGGTTTACTTAAAATAGATCGAATTCCCATACTTGTGCTAATAAATAATCAAACTTTAAGGTGTGTTGATTTTCTCAATTAAATTACTATTGTTAGAATTTACGTAAAACATTATCGAACCAATATCCTTTTAAAAAATTTAAGTAAATTAGATGAAGAGATGATGGCTTTTTTTTAATTACTTCTTCTCGGAAGAAATAGGATTATTCGAAGTAAATCAAATGGCTTTTAATTTTATTTTTTTCTTCAACTCTTCCATCGCGTATTTGAATTTAGAATTTGTATCAATCATATCGCTTACCGACTGCAAGGCGTAAATTACGGTGCTATGATCACGACCGCCAAAATGATAACCGATCGATTTTAGTGAGTGATTAGTGTAGTCTTTGGCAAAATGCATTGCTACTTGCCGTGCAATGACTACTTCTTTTTTTCGAGTTTTTGCCTTCATGTCATCAATGGATATATTAAAATAGTCACCCACAGTTTTTTGAATGTAATCAACACCTACCTCTGAGTCTATGTGGGACACAATGTTTTTAAGAATTGTTTTGGCCAGTTCCAGATCTACTTCCACATTAGTCAGGGAGGCATGTGCAATCATAGATATAATTACACCCTCCAATTCTCTAATATTGGTATTGACGCTATAGGCTAAATATTCAATGACCTGATCAGATATAAGAATCCCATCTGCTTGTAATTTCTTTCTTATAATGGCGATACGCGTTTCGAGATCAGGTTGTTGAATATCTGCAGTTAAGCCCCATTTGAATCTCGAAACCAAACGTTCTTGAAGACCACTTAAATCTTTTGTAGGGCGATCCGAAGTCATTATGATTTGCTTTCCACACTGGTGTAAGTGATTGAATATGTGGAAAAATATTTCTTGAGTTTTTTCTTTATCTTTTAAAAATTGGACATCGTCCAGCATGAGAACATCTACATTTCTGTAATATGCAATAAATTCTTGGAGACTGTTACTTTTCAGAGCATCTATGAACTGATTAGTGAACTTTTCAGAAGCTACATAGAAAACGTATTTGTCAGGATGATTTCGTTTTATTTCGTTACCAATTGCCTGAATTAAATGGGTTTTACCAAGTCCAACGCCACCATAAACCATGAATGGATTGAATGAGGTAACCCCAGGCTTGTTGGCGACAGCAAAACCTGCAGACCTTGCTAATCGGTTACAATCACCTTCGATATAATTTTCAAATTGATAATTTGGATTTAGGTTAGAGTCACTGGCCAATTCCTGCATGAACTGGGGATTTTTATATTTATCATATCCATTGACGCGAGATTTATTAAACCCACTTTTATTTCCACCAACATTCACTGTATATGGTTGATTAGATGCACTGCCATTGTCCATAACTACAGAGTACTCTAATTTCCCGTTTTGTCCAATGACTTTTTGAATAACCTTTTGGAGGATATGCACGTAATTCTCTTCAAGCCATTCATAGAAGAATTGACTGGGCACTTGAATGGTCAATGTTGAATCCTCTAACTTAACTGGAACAATGGGCATGAACCACGTGTTAAAACTTTGCTCAGGTATCTGTTCTTTTACTAGCAAAAGGCAGTTCCTCCATTTTTCTACGTGCATGAAGGTTTGATTTTAGTAGAGGTCATTGTTCTTTGTCGAGCTTATTTTTTAGGAAGCAGTTATCAAAGTTGTATCAAAAAAATTAAAGAAAAAAATGAAATATGATTTCAATTAAAATAAATTTAATCTTTTTTTTATGTTCATTTAAATTAGCCTTTTTTTAAGAAATTGCAAGGGCTTAAGACAGAATTTATTTTTTAGGTAAATGGATAATTTCGATTAATGTCTCTAAATTAGTTCGCTTTATTTGACAAGATATGAGTTTAAATTACATTCAATAAATTTCAATATCAAACAAAAAAATCGCCTAATGAAACCAAGTATAAATTTTCTATTAAAATGTTGAAAAATAAGAAGTGGCCTTCATTTTTTACATAGCTACTGTCTTTCTCTCATAATTGGCCTTGTCAGACAGGTAGGACCACCCCCCCCTTTAATACTTATATCCAAGCCCTTATAGGTAAAAACTTCGACACCAGTAGCTCGCATTAATTCTTGAGTAATTGGATTTCCACTTACCATCAAAACTTTTCGTGGTTCTAAGGCCAAAACATTACATCCCAAAGTATTAAATTCTTGATCAGGGACATCTATAAGTTTAAAGTTTCTGCGAATTAATTCATTTCTAAAATGAATGGGTATTAATCGCGGATAAATTACTGCTAAATCCTTATCAATAGGACTAAGCACCGACATCAAATGGAATACATCATTGGGGCCTTTGTAATGTGGCATTTCAGCAACTATGACGTTCACATTTAGAGGAGTTAATAACTTTTGAAGTTGTTCAATTCCCTCATAATTAGTTCGATAAGTATGACCCACGGCTAAGGTGGTATCGTTGAGCCACGCTACATCACCACCTTCCAGGGTTCCTGGACTTTTAATTTCACCTAAAATATCGACGCCTAACTGTTTGAAAATTTGTTTTTGATGTTGAGGTTCATTTGCTCTCTCGGTTTTACCCATATTACAAATAATCATGCCTCTATTAGTGCTTATAGAAGCATCTCGACAATAAATACTATCAATTTGTATATTTTTTTTACATGGGAGTTCATAAATAAGGGGCTGAGTATTTTCGATTATCTTTCTAAAGTACTTATATTCAGAAGAACTATTTTTAAAATCAGGTTGACTTAAATAGTTTAACGTCTTCCATTGTGCAGATAAAAGTGATTCACTTTGAAAAGCAGCTGCGACTGGTTTAATTATTAAAGAATGGATTTTACCAAACTCAGAGTGGGCAGTTAATTTCATAGGGATTTATGAGAGGCTTTCATGTAGATGTATACAGGTATACCTGCTACCAATATAATAAATCCGTAAAAGACACTTTCTTGTCCAGATCCGATGATGGCCCAAAGAGAAAAGAGGAAAGCGATTAGGCCTACCAGAAAAGGGATAAATGACGTCTTGGATGTTCTTTTTTGAACCAACAAAATTCCATAAGCGGCCACTGTGAATAAATAAGGAACCAAAACAAGAAAAGTAGAGAGTAAAATAAAAAAACTATAGGTAGCGACTAATCCTTCAGAGTAATTCATCATCATCATGATAGAAACAAATACACATGAGATAATTAAACCGTGTGAGGGGACCCTTTGCGGATTAAGTTTTGCAAAAACTTTGGGGAATAGATGGTCGGTTGCAATCGCACAAGGTACCTGACCTTGGATTAAAATCCATCCATTTAAAGCCCCAAGAGTCGAAAAAATTGCTCCTATGCTAACTAAAGTTCCTCCAATTGGCCCCCATATTATGATTGCAGCCTCAGAATATGGGAAGGGTGAATACATCAATTGTTCCGATGGAATCATTCCCATTATGGATACGCTACCTAGAAAATAAATAAGAAAGGTTATTACCAACCCAAAATACGTGGCTCGAGAAATTGTACGGACAGGATTAATTACATTGTTGGAGGGTACTGTTGCGCTCTCAAGTCCTAAAAATGAAAAGAGCGTAAATGCGGCAACGGCAGTAATAGCATGACTATCTGAAGATTCAGAAATATTTAGCGGTGTAAAATTCTCAGGTTCAATAAAAAAAAGTCCACAAATTCCGATTAAAAATAGTGGAACAATTTTCAAAATAGTGGTTACCACTTGTACAACTCCTGCTTCTTTTATTCCACAGGTGTTGATATAGGTCACTATCCATAAGATGAGCTGACCTGTAATTACGGCAACTGATGAACTTGAATTTAAAATAGGGAAAAAATATCCAAGATAGCTGACCATAGCTACTATGATTGCAGCATTAGAACACCAAATACTGATCCAATATCCCCACGCTACCAAAAATCCTGAGAAGTCTCCCAATCCGACTCTTGTGTAAGCATAAGGTCCGCCATGTGAATTTGGCAAAAGTTTACTCAATTGACTGAAGACAAAAGCAAGTGATAGTGCGCCAAGCCCAGAAAAAATCCAACCTATCAAACTGATCGGACCGTAGGCGGCAAGTGCAGACGGAGTTAAAAAGACTCCGGAGCCAATCATATTGCCCGCAACCAGTGCAGAGGTTGTCCAAAAACCAATTTTTTCATTTTTATCTGACATTTTTGATTTAATCAAGCATATTTGACTATTAATTTGAAAGATAACATAAATAAGTTATGGCAACTCAATTTTTTATTGATCCAGATATTACTCAAGCATCTACACTTCCCGCTTCTTTTTATAAAGATCAAGAAATTTTTAATGCTTTAAAGGATAAGATTTTTATAAAAAGTTGGCAATGGATTGGCTCAGATGATCTAGTACCATTGCCTAATTATCTCTATCCTTTTTTCTTACTGGATCATTACATAGCAGAGCCTATGTTATTGGTTAGAAATGCTGAAGACGAGTTGAAATGTTTTAGTAATGTATGTACTCATAGAGGAAATCTTATTGTACAAGAACCGGGGAAAGTTACTAAACTGCTTTGTGCATATCATGGTCGGAGATTTAGTCAAGAAGGAGAATTTGAATTTATGCCAGAATTTAATAAGGCAAAAGATTTTCCAAGAGCTTGTGATAATTTGCATAAATTTCAACTCAAGAATTTAGGGCCGCATTTGTTTGTTGGTATGTTGCCTCAATTTGATTTTGATTCGGTACTCAAGTTGTTGCATGAAAGAATTTATTTTTTACCACTTGAACAATTTAAATTTGAACCTGCCTTATCTAAAGATTATTTAATTAATGCTCATTGGGCACTTTATTGTGATAATTTTTTAGAGGGATTTCATATTCCCTTTGTTCATCAAGACTTAAATGAGACGTTAGATTATGGTGATTATACTACAGAGATTTATGATTATTGCAATCTTCAAATCGGTTATGCTAAAAATGATGTTGAAGTTTTTGATCTACCTGAAGGGCATATTGATTTT
>PYIJ01153435.1_pt1 | contig 23659 bp, 23 predicted proteins | sample 3578051 | NCBI WGS metagenome assembly PYIJ01 (sample SAMN08408021, study PRJNA431606) | Marine metagenome isolate SA_KN192-05_S13_5m, whole genome shotgun... | biome: marine; feature: oceanic pelagic zone; material: water; isolation source: surface water sample, 0.2-0.8 um fraction ... | reverse complement strand
CTATTAAAATATTCAACAGAGCTAGCAAATAAACATAATTATCAAGGAATAAATCTAAATGTCGGCTGCCCTTCAAAAAAAGTATCGCAAGGTAAAATGGGCGCATGTCTAATGAAAGAAGCAAATCTGGTCAAACAATGCCTTGAAGAAATGAAATCTGAAACTTCAATTGATGTCTCGTTGAAATGTCGAATTGGAGTAGATGAATTTGATACATATGAATTTTTCAAAAGCTTTATTTCAACAGTAATTGAAAGTGGTATAAAAATTATTTTTATTCATGCACGTAAAGCATATCTCAAGGGTCTTGACCCTAAAAGAAACCGCACGTTACCACCACTTAAATATGATTTTGTTTATAAAATTAAAAAAGAGTTTCCACATATTAAATTTATAATCAATGGTGGTTTGGACAATATTGATGATTGTCTAGATCAGCTGAATTATTTAGATGGAGTGATGGTAGGAAGATCAATTCAAGCTAACCCATTTTTTTTAGAAGATGTTGACTCTAAATTTTACAACTTGGAAAAGATAAAGATAGATAGGAGTTTCGTAGTAAAGAAATATTTTGATTATGTAAAAGAGAATGTTGATTTAATTTCAACCTATGAATTATTAAGTCCCCTTTTAGCACTTTGCTTTGGCGTTCCTGGATCAAAAAAATTTAAGCAAGAAGTTAATGATTTGATCAGATCAAGAGATATTCAAAAACTTGAGTATGCCTATTTAAATCTAATTGCGGCTTAAAGAATTTCTGCAATATCACTAAAGCTATACCGTGGCGCTCTTTCATAATATCCGTCTTTGTCAGGGTAACCTAGGTTACATAAAAAATTGCTTTTAATTGATGTGTCATTAAAAAATTCTTTATCAACTAATTCGTTAGAGAATCCAGACATTGGACCAACAGCCAGACCAAGCGCATTGGCTGCTTTTAAAAAATAACCTCCTTGTATTGATGAATTTCTAAATGCAGTAATTTCAGATTTTTCTAAGTCATTTTCAAAATATTGTTTTGCATCCTCCCGAAGATAATTTTTTGGCAAGTCTCTCCAAAATTCAATATCCATACCGATAATGGTGCAAACAGGAGCCTTCAGGACTTTGTTGACATTATCCTCACTCACAAATTGCGATAAATTTTCTTTTGCTTGCTTGCTTTTAAGAAATTTTAACCTCATGGGACTGCAATTAAAAGATGTAGGGCCCCACTTCAGCAAATCATATAAATCATTAAGTGACTCATCTGAGACTTCTTTATCTAAAAACTTATAGCAAGTCTGCGGTTCGGCAAATATTTGATGTATTTGATCTGCCATAACTACAATATTTTAATTATATGATCTTCTATTTCTTCTGGTTTTTTTTGAGTTCCAAATCCACGTACAAAGTCACCATCTTTGTTTATTAAAAATTTTGTAAAGTTCCATTGTATTTCTCTGCCTGCATCTTGAGTAAGTTTTTTAAATAAAGGTGAAGCATTGTCTCCAATTACTTCAATTTTATCAAATAGTTTAAAGGACACATTGAACTCAGTGCTACAAAAATCCTTAATCTCATCATTAGTTCCCTTTTCCTGTGACCCAAACTGGTTACAAGGAAAAGCTAAGATTTCAAAACCTTTATCTTTATATTTTTCATATAAATTCTGAAGTCCGGTATATTGTGGTGTAAAACCACATCGACTAGCAACATTAACTATAAGCAAAGTTTTACCCTTGAATTTTTCAAGACTAATTTCTTCGTGATCAATGTCTTTTACAGAAAAATCGTAAATACTTTTCATTTACTTCACACCCGCTTTAACAAATGTGCCATTCTTATAATCATTTATAGCAGAAATAATTTCATCTCTTGTGTTCATTACAAAAGGGCCACCTCTTGCTATTGGCTCACCTATTGGCTTGCCAGACACTAATAAAAACCTTGCTCTATTTTCACTTTCAACCACTAAACTTCCACCTTGATTTAAAGTTATTAAATGTGAACTTTTAATTTCACTATTTTCACCATCCAAATAAATGCTACCAGAGTATACATAAATAAACGAATTGTATCCATTTTCTAGGTTGTATGTAAATGGTTGGTCGCTAATAATTTGGATATCAAGATACGTTGGATTAACGTTATGTTTTTTTATGGACCCATCAACTTCTTTAAAGGAACCAGCAATAACCTTCACTTTAGCATCACTATCTTCATATGTTTTGATTTGATTTGAATTTAAGTAAATGTATTCTGGGTCATCCATTTTTTTTTCTGCAGGCATATTAATCCAAAGCTGAAAGCCATGTAATTTTCCCTCAGACATTGCAGGCATTTCTGAGTGAATAATCCCACTTCCTGTCTTCATCCACTGAACATCGCCTGACTTCATGATCCCTACTGCCCCGGTACTATCCTTATGTTCAAATTCACCATTTAGCATATATGTAACTGTTTCTATACCTCTATGTGGGTGAGCTGGAAACCCACCAAGATAATCATCACTTTTATTAGAGCCAAATTCATCCAGCATTAAGAATGGGTCAAAATAATCAATAAGCTGAGTGCCAATTGATCTCTTTAATTTAACACCTGCGCCATCTGATGTGTTTATTGGAGATATAATCTGGTTAATAGTACTGCGCATAATTAATTAATTTTTATTAACAACTTTCCTTTTGCCCTGCCACTTGATAAATGCTCATAAGCCTCATGGTACTGGTCAAATGAATAAGTTTTTTCAATTACAGGTTTCAATTTACCGTCTTCCATCCACATCCTGAACATATCAAGGTTTGATGTAGATGTTCTACCAGAAAGTACTGTACGAGATTTTTTTCTTTTAAAAAACTGTTTCGCAGTATCAATGTTATTATAGATATTAAATTTTGTTGTAACGTAAATACCATTTGTCGACAAAGAATTAGAAATTTTTGGAAATGAAAGATTTCCGTTGGCATCAAAAATAATATCGTATTTATCGGATGTATCAGTGATGTCAGTTTTTGTATAATCAATAATATTTTCAATATCAAATTCATTTTTTATCCATTCAATATTTCTATCGCTTGTTACCGCAGTAATATCAGCCTCATATATTTTTGACATTTGAAGTGCAAATGTACCAACTCCACCCGAGGCACCATTGATTAACAATTTATGTCCTTTTCTTAGAGACGCAATATTTCTTAGCGCTAATAAAGATGTATTACCCACTTGAGGTATTGCCGCTGAATCGGATAGTTCAAAATTATTAGGAGCTAACGATATATATTTCTGAGATATAGTAATTTTTTCAGCTGCACTTCCGTTAAATAATATATCCTGCATGCCAAATACCTTATCGCCAACTTTAAACGCACCAACATCATTGCCAATTTCAACGATTTCACCACTAAAATCACATGCAGTTATTATTGGAAATTTGTTTATGCTAGTAATGGGTTTAAACCCACCTCTCATTTTTTTTAAGTCAACAGGATTAATTGAAATTGCTGAGACTTTAACGGCAACCTCATGACGCTTTGGTTTTGGACTCTTAACTTCTAATATTTGAAGTTTGTCAATGCCTCCATACGAACTATATCCAATTGCTTTCATAATAAATAATTTTAAAATTAAAAATTGATTGTATAATGTAATAAATAAGGCGAGTAAATGTTTTATCAAATGCTAGCAGATATTTCCTGGGTAGTTAACTTAAGATCTCCATTATTAACTCCAATATTTGAGTTTTTAACATGGCTTGGATACAGAGATTTTCTTTTTATGTTCATCCCGTTTACTTATTGGTGCTTTGATAGGAAAATATTTGGCAGACTAGTTCTAATTGTATTTTTTAGTGCGATAATTAATTCTTGGTTAAAAGATTTTTTTCAAGATCCAAGGCCAGATCTCTATCTCAATATAGATCCGTGGCTTCAAGCAGAAACCTCTTTTGGGTTTCCAAGTGGTCATACTCAAATAGCAGTTGTTATATGGCTTTATATTGCACTCAATGTAAAGAATCTCTTTGCGAAAATTGTATCAATTATTTTTTTATTAGGCGTACCTTTTAGTCGTATCTACCTTGGCGTGCATGATATCGGAGATATTCTTGGTGGAATGATAGTAGGGTTATTCACTCTATATGCCGCCCATCTATTTTATCAAAATATTGACTCGGGAAAATATAATTTAAGCAAACTATTTAAATATATATCAGCGATTATTATACTGATCATGTTTTATTTCTCATGGCCTGTAGAACATGGTCATGAATTAGTTGCAGGTTTGGGAGGACTAATATTGGGCTTCATGATAGGTTCAGATTTAGATAAAAAATATTTTGGTTACGAACGAGTATCAAATACCTTTATGCACTATTTTTCATGTTCATTGGCATTAATTGTTTTTCTAATTTTAAATAAATTTCTAGAAACTGGATTTGATCAAGTGATTTTACCTGAATGGTTCGAAATTGGCATGAGCTCACTTATATTAGGCACCTACATCTCATTTATTGCTCTATTTCTTCTTTCAAAAGTTAAGCTTCAATCAATCAAATAACTTTCGCCGTGCTTTAAAGTAAAAAAATCTTCATTTGGTATATTATATTTTTTTAGTTCTTTTAGTAACTGGCGAGGAGGTTCCGTGACCGGCTCATCAGTTAAAATAAATGTTCCCCATGCCATGCCGATAGCTTTACTTGCTTCCAAGTCAAGAAATGTCATCACAGCTTCCTCGGGGTTTATATGAGAGAATTCCATAATCCATCTTGGTTCATAGGCTCCAATGGGAATTGCGGCTAGATCAACTGGGCCCAATTTTTCTTTAATTGCCTTAAAATCATCTGTGTATCCGGTATCTCCTAAGTGTATAAAGCTGTGAAACTTGTTTTTAAAATGCCATGCGCCCCATAAAGTTTCATTACGATCAAATAAACCACGAGCGGACCAATGTTGCACTGGAGCGAAGGTAATAAGTGTTTCTTTAATTATTAGAGAGTCCCACCAATCAAGCTCCCTTACATTATAAATACCTTTGCTCTCAAACCATTTTTTTAGACCCAGAGGAACAAGGAAAAGTATGTTATCAAATTTTTCAGCTAATAATTTAACACTCATATAATCAAGATGGTCGTAATGACTGTGCGAGATCGTTACTACGTCAATATTAGGTAAATCATCAATCTTCATTCCAGGCGCCATATATCTCTTGGGTCCCGCAAAATTTAATGGGGATGCTCTCTGTGTAAAATGTGGATCTGTAAGAACATTTATATCTTTATTTTGATACAAAAAAGTTTCATGCCCAATCCAGGTAATAACAATATTTTCATTTTCATAAATTTCTTTGTAATTAGGTACTTCAACTTCAAATTCAAAAGTTTCTAAATTTTTACTTCTTCTCTCCCAACTCCATTTTAGTAATTTATTAAAGCTACTCTCATATGCTATTCCACTAGTATTTGCGTATGTACCATCTGAAAGATGATGTGCTGAACTGTTAATCACTTCGTTAGAGTAAGTTGGTAAAGAGTATAATAGAGAAACGATCAATAAAGTTAATTTAATAAAATTATTTGTCATTTAGATTCCAGAGTATTGCTAAACAAATACTTTTAGATACGGGAAGTATAAAAAGTACTGTTGCTATAGTAAATGGTATCCACGTCACAGCTTGTAACCAAAGATCAGGGGCGTAAACTTGTTCAATAAATAAAACGAGCGGGACAATAATATGGCCAGCAATAATGATTGTAAGCCATGGTCCAAAGTCATCAGTTCTATAAATTGAGAGCTCCTCATCGCAATGATTACAATTCGATTTTAGCTTAAGGTATCTTTTATAAATACTTGCTTTGCCACAACGCGGACATCTTTTCAATATTGATCGGGATAAAGCAAGTATTAGCGAAATTTTCATAATAAATACTACTCACTGATTACGAATTCACTACTTGAATCTGCCAACCAATCCCATAAGTATTCAGCAAAACTCCAACGAACTGAGATATCGAAAACAGGTTCGTCAGATAATCTGTCAATCAATACTGTTGCTTTGCTGATATATGATTGTGCACATGAGTTTTTTTTCAGTAAATTTTTTTCAAAATTAAGTGGGCAAGCTTTGCTAAGCACCTCAATACTTTTGGGTCCACTTAGTCTCATTGTAAGATAATAATCAGAAACATCAGTGAGAGCATAAAATGATGTTTTAAGATTTTCATTTAAATTATTGATAATATTTGATTTATTTTGATCACTACATAGAATTAGATACTCATTGGGACCGAGCCATAATACTCTGCCTTCATCGTTGCCACTAACTTCTCCTGATGATTTTGGGAGATTATAATCAAAATAATTTTCAATTACTTCTCTTGCCTTTAGATCGTTTTCTTTCACTCTTAAGTTTATTTTTCCAATAAATTCATTTTGCTGTAGAGAAATATTATCTGAGTTGATTGCAATTTTATCAACTAATGGAGACAAATGTTCTTTATCGTTATTCATTATTTTTATTGCCTTCCTTATCATAAAAAACTGTGTCAGAGATTGTTGCTTCTATAACCTTGCCATTCATTAGAGGAATTTCGACTTTTTCACCAAGAAGATTCATACCATTTTTAATCATTGCCAATGCTATAGGGTGACCCAAGATCGGGCTATAGTAACTTGATGTTACATGGCCAAGCATCTTCATTGGCGGTTGTTTAAGTGCTTTTTCTACGATATGCGAACCTTCAGGTAAAACTGTTTTTTTATCATTCACAAGAAGTCCTACAAATTTTTTTCTGTCAGAACGCAAAGTATCTGACCGTGTGAATGATCTTTTTCCTAAAAAATCTTGTTTCTTTTTAGATACGATCCAGTCCATATTCATATCCATAGGAGTAACGCTTCCATCAGTATCTTGTCCCACGATAATAAATCCTTTTTCAGCCCTGAGAACATGCATCGTTTCAGTGCCGTATGGTGTTATGTTGTATTTTTTACCATGATGCATAAACTGCTCCCAAACATATCTACCGTATCGGGAAGGTACATTGACCTCAAAACTCAATTCGCCAGTGAAACTTATTCTAAAGACCCTTGAATCTATGCCACACACTTTTCCCTCTCTAAATTTCATAAAAGGGAAATTTTCTTTTGATAGATCAATGTCTGTTAATTCCTGAAGAAATTTTCTTGAATTGGGGCCAGAAATTGAAAGAACAGTCCATTGCTCAGTAACAGATGTGCAAAAAACCTCCATGTCTAACCATTCTGTTTGAAGAAATTCTTCTAGCCATGACATCACTCTTGCTGCCCCACCAGTCGTTGTCGTCATATGATAGTGATCCTCACCTAATCTTGTTGTTACCCCGTCATCAAAAATCATTCCATGCTCATTGCACATTAATCCATACCTGCATGAGCCGATTTCTAGTTTTGACCAGGCATTCGTGTAGATCATGTTTAAAAATTTTGCTGTATCTGGTCCTCTTAAGTCAATTTTACCTAGTGTGGATGCATCCAGCATTCCAAGACTATTCCTTACCGCTAGACATTCTCTCTTTACTGCATCATGAATATTTTCATTCTTTTTTGGAAAATAATAAGGTCTTTTCCACTGGCCTACGTCCTCAAAAACAGCATTGTTCTCTTCATGCCATTTATGAATTGAAGTTCTCCTTTCAGGATCAAATAAATGATCAACACTTCTTCCTGCTATTGCTCCAAAAGTTTGAGGTGAAAAAGGAGGTCTAAATGTTGTATGCCCTATTTCATCTACCGGTTTTTCATGAATATGAGACATCAATGCTAGTGCATTTACATTTGAAGTTTTGCCTTGATCGGTTCCCATTCCAGTAGTTGTATATCTTTTAGTATGCTCAACACTGATATATCCTTCTCTTTGTGCTAAGAAAATATCAGCAGCCGTTACATCATTTTGAAAATCGATAAAATGCTTTGAACCCTTTGTAACCTTTTTCTTACCAAGCATATAAGGCTCGACTGATGACTCAGTATAGGAAATTTCCTCCTCACCTTTCCAATTAATGCTATCTGCAACTTCATAGTTTAGATCTTTAGCTGCATTGAGACCCTCCTGATAAGAGTAATTTAAGTTTTTTGTTAAATCAAAACATCCATTATTACATCCGATAACTATTTGATCTTGTATTAGTTTATCAGGAACAAAGGTATTTAATACTTTATCATATCTTAATTTCCCTCTTGATTGACTAAACAATTGAACAGCTGGATTCCATCCACCTGACATTAAAATGCAATCAACATCTAAGGTTATACATTCACCAGACAGTTCATTTTGTTTTCTATCAACTTTTTGAACTTCTATTTGATTTACCCTTTTGTTTCCTTTTGTAGAAATTATTGAAAAAGACGAATATAATTTTATTCCAAGATCCTCACATTTATTTTGAATTCTTCTGTCAATATTCTCTCTAGTATCAACAACTGATATCTTTGCACCTTTATCATTAAACTCGAATGCTGTTTGATAGGCATGATCGTTATTTGTGAATAAAACTACTGATTTACCTGGCAGAACACCATATCTTGATAAGTACTTCTTTCCAGCAGATGCCATCATTATTCCAGGCCTATCATTATCAGCAAAAACTAGAGGTCTTTCAAAAGCGCCTTGAGCTAATACAATTTTTTTTGATCTTACTCTCCAATATCGTTCTCGAGGTATAGTTTTTGACAGTTGATCGCAGTGATTTGTTACTTTCTCTAAAGCTGTAAGATAATTATAATCATAGTATCCCATTGCAGTAGTCCGTTTTAGAATACGAACATTATCCATTGAGTACAATTCATCGACTATATTCTTGATCCATTTAAGACCATCTTTTTCATTAATTAAAAAATTATAATCTAATAAGTACCCTCCAAGTTCAGGATTTTCATCAATTAGCAATACGTTGCATCCTGAGCGACCTGCAGCAAGTGCAGATAGTAAACCTGATATTCCTCCGCCTACGATTGTCAAATCACAATAGTAAAACTTTTGCTCATAACGGTCAGGGTTCTTAGCGGTTGGCGAGTACCCTAGTCCAGCTGCTTTTCTAATAAAGTGTTCATAGAATAACCATAAACTTGGTGGCCACTTAAATGTTTTGTAGTAGAAACCGGCAGGAAATATACTTGATAAAATATTATTTAATGAACCAACATCATAATTTACAGATGGCCAACAATTCTGACTAGCTGCTTCGAGACCTTCGTATAGCTCGATTTCTGTCGCTCTCATATTTGGCTCTGTTCTTGCGCCTAAACCCAACTGGACTATTGCATTAGGTTCTTCAGATCCTGCGGTTAGGATTCCTCGGGCACGATGATACTTAAAACTTCTTCCAACTAAATGAACATCATTGGCAAGTAACGCTGATGCTAAAGTATCACCCTGAAAGCCTTTATAGTTTTTTCCATTAAAAACAAAATTGATGACTTGGCCACGATCAATTCGACCACCGAACATTGTTCTATTTTGATTAGACATCTTGAACTCCTGGTTTTTGATCACCCATCTTGTATGTCTTCATTATTTTATCGCTGACTGTATCTCTCATAACATTGAACCATCGTCTGCAACCATGATCATGCGTCCACCTTTCGAAATGTATTCCTTTTGGATTATTCCTAAAAAAAAGGTACTCTCCCCATTCCTCATCACTCACTTCTGCAGGATTATCTGGTCTAGCTATATGCGCTTCACCATGACACGAAAATTCAGTTTGATCTCTCTCACCACAGTATGGACATTTAATAACAAACATACAATTAGTGAGCTACAGCTGCTGCTGCGGCTTCGTCTACTAAAGCACCAGAGTAATGTCTGTCTAATGAAAATGGAGCAGCAATATCGTTAGGCTCGCCTTTTGCGACTGTTTCCGCAAATACATGAGCTGATCCTGGAGTGGCTTTAAATCCACCTGTACCCCAACCGCAATTAATAAATAAATCTTTTACCGGAGTTTTTCCAATTATTGGACTTCGGTCGGGTGTTACATCTACAATGCCTCCCCAGCTTCTTAGCATTTTTAGCCTTGAAAATATTGGAAACAGTTCAACTAATGGGGCCATCATATGTTCAATCATATCAAATGAACCTCTTTGAGAATACGAGTTATAAGCATCAGAACCTGCACCAACAACCAATTCACCCTTATCAGACTGACTTACGTAAACATGCACAGAGTTTGACATGATGACACAATCTAAAATTGGCTTTATCGGTTCGCTTACAAGTGCTTGAAGTGGTACTGAATTAATAGGCAAAGTAAAGCCTGCCATGTCAGCCAATACAGATGAATGTCCAGCAGGTACTAATCCAACCTTATCAACCTTCACTGAACCTTTTGTTGTTTGAAGTCCGACAACCTTGCCATTTGAAATATCAACTCCTTGCACCTCACAGTTTTGTATTATATCAACTCCTAGATTCTCAGCAGCCCTTGCGTACCCCCAAGCAACAGCATCGTGTCTTGCGGTACCAGCACGTCTTTGAAGCAATGCACCCAATACGGGATACCTGCCATGCATATTCATATGGGGAATTTTTTTTGCAACTTGCTCCTGATTCAAAATCTCGGCATCTATTCCATTCAAGTAATTTGAATATCCTCTTCTTGTGATTTCTTGCATGTCGTGAACTGAATGAGCTAGGTGGAATAGTCCACGTTGAGAAAACATTACATTAAAATTTAATTCACTTGAAAGACCTTCCCATAAATTAACTGCATGGTTATAAAGTGCTGCACTTTCATCCCATAAATAGTTAGAGCGTATAATTGTCGTGTTTCGACCAGTATTACCACCACCGATCCAACCTTTTTCTAGAACAGCAATATTTTTTACACCAAATTCTTTAGCTAAATAATAAGCTGTACCAAGTCCATGGCCTCCTCCACCTACAATAATAACATCATACTCGGGTTTAAGCTCTGGACTACTCCATGCTTTTTCCCAATTTTCATGATACGAAAATGAGTTACGAACTAAATTATAAAAAGAATATTTCATATTTAAAGTCTCTCCAACGAGTAAGGCGCCAAATCAATATCAGTTTTATTTGCACAAATTTTTTGGGCTATCAGTTTTCCTGATATACCTCCCAATGACCATCCAATGTGCTGATGACCAAAACAATAATAAATATAAGGGTTTTTTGAAGATTGTCCAATAACTGGAAGCGAATCTGGAACAGAAGGTCTAAAGCCAACCCAGGATTGAGCAGGACGATTAGATTGAGGGAATATTGATTTAAGCGCCCTTTCTAGAAAATTAATAACCTTAGGATTTTCTTCATAATCTGTATCGCCGAATTCGACTATTCCTCCAGTTCTGAGTCCGTCTTCCATAGGTGTAAAATACGTTCCTCTTTCTTGCCAAGAAATAGGACGTGAAATAACATCCTTAAGTTCAGGGTTAACAATGTGGTAGCCGCGCTCAGCTTCCAGTGGCACTTTGTCACCCGTTGCTTCTACCAAACTTTTTGACCATACCCCAGAGGCAATAATAACCCTATCAAATACTTCACTTGTACTGCCTGTAGTTATTTGTAATTTACTTTTTTCAACGTTTTCAATATTTGTTACTTTTTCTTTTTTGAAAATTCCCCCCTTATTTACAAATAAATTGATTAATAACTGACTCACTTTCTTTGGATTTTTAGCAAAATAACTTCCCTCAAACAATGCACCTTTATAAAATATATTATTTATATTTGGCTCTAAATCTGAGATCTCGTCATGACTAAGTACTTGTATCTTAATTCCAGTTTGTTCACGTTTGCTAAAATCTTTTTTTGCTGAATTAAAAAATAATTTTGTTGACCATCCGTACATAATAGCTTTTCTTGACAGATAGGGTTCAACGCCTGCCTCTTTAAACAATTCTTCATATCCATCATCCATTTTAGAAAGAAGCTTTGTTAGATTATTTGTTGTCGTATTTACATTACTATTTCTACAGTTGTATAAGTAATTTAGGATCCAAGGTAAAGTCTTGTTAAGTCTTTTAAATCTTATAAAAAGAGGACTGTTTTTATTTAAAAGAAGGTATGGAAAAAGATAAAAAAATGATGAGGAGTTAGTAGGAATATTTGCATACCTCGCATAGGTTCCTGCATTCCCATAGCTTGCTTGGCTACCAGGGTCATTCATGTCAAATAATGTTACATCTTGTCCGTATTTCTGTAACCAATTAGCAGAAGAAATGCCTACAATTCCTGCGCCTATAACTGCTATCTTCATATAAAAATTTATTTCTAGTTAGATCTCATTTCAATTAATCTACTTACCGTTCTTTGAAATTTATCTTTAAGGTAGAACGCGCTTCCTATCTTTTCAATTTCTTTAACAGAACTAATAATGATTTGAATCTTATTATCATAAAGTACATCAATCAGGTTAATAAACCTCTCTTGCATATTTGCGTTTGCATTATTAAAAATTGGCACATTCTCAATGATAATTTGATCTGTATGCTTAATCATCTCAAGGTAGTCCTCAGCGCCAATATGACCTCCACAAAGTTGCTCAAACTGAAACCAAGCAACGCGATTTGCTAGTTTTCTTATGACAAAGTCTCTTTTTTTTATAGATATAGTTTCATCCTTTGGTATGTGACCTTCTATAATTTTTTCATATATATCTTTTATTTTAAGACTACTGACTGAGGAATTAGAAATAAAAAAGGTCTCTCGACTATTAAGATTTTCTGTTCTGTAATCAGTTTCTATATCTAAATGGTGAATAATTGAATTCTCTTTTACTATTTCTATGAAAGGAAGAAACAACTCTCTTTGTAAACCATCTTTATATAAATCTTCAGGCTTATTATTTGATGTTAGTATTATGTAAACATTGTTTTTAAATAATTCATTAAATAAATGTCCAAGTATCATGGCATCAGCAATATTGGTTACTTGGAATTCATCAAAAAAAATGAATCTATATTTTTCTTTAATTTTTTTTGCGAGCTGGACTATTAAAAATTCTTTTGACTTATTTTGGCTTCTTAAAGAATGCAATTCATCATGAATTTCAATCATAAATTTATGAAAATGAATTCTTTGTTTATTTTTTACAATGCCATTAAATAGATCCATAATAAGAGTCTTGCCAACACCGACGCCTCCATGAATATAAAAGCATTTCTTTTTTCTGCTATTCGATGTATCGAATATCTTAAGAATAAAATTCTTTTTCTTGTGAATTAGGAAATCATCAAGCTGGGAAATTAAGAGTTCTTGTTTATGATTATATTTTACTTGCTCTTCCGAACAAATTTTCTTGTAAAGTGTGATTGCACTAGACACAAAATATTTATTTAAGCTCTTATTTTTTCATTTTTTGGATCATACGGGCTCTCTGGTATAACTGTTACATCATGCATATTACCTAGAATATCAATTTGTAATTTTGTACCAACTTCTGACTGAGCTGGATTGACCATTGCTAGGGCAAGTGATTTATTTACTCTAAATCCATAATTACCACCTGTCGCTCTGCCTACAACTTTTCCATTACTGTAGATAGGATTGTTGCCTAAAACATCAGCATCTGAAACTCCATGAACTTCTAATGTGACAAAAGAATTTTCAAAACCTTTTTCTCTCCATTGAACAAGCGCATCTCTTCCAATGAATTGGCCTTTATTTGGATGAATAAATCGATCAATGCCCGATTCGTATCCAGCATATTCAATTGATAGCTCTGTTCCAATTAGCTTATAAGATTTTTCTAATCTTAATGAGTCCATGGCTCTAATTCCAAAAGGTTTCAACCCAAGGTCTTTTCCTGCATCCATTAAGGCGTCAAAAATATGATTTTGAACTTCAATAGGCGAATGTATTTCCCATCCAAGTTCACCCACAAAATTAACTCTGATTGCCAATGTTTCAGCACTGCCAATTTTAATATTTTTACCTGATAACCACGGAAAGGCTTCATTGCTGAAATCATCGGAGGAAACTCGCTCTAATAACTCTCTAGACTTGGGCCCCGCTAAAACTAATACTCCCATTTGATTAGTAATATTTTCAAATTTAACACTTCTATCTTCAGGCATATGTTTTCTTACCCAGTCATGATCTAACCTTTGCCATGCACCTGCTGAAACGCAGTAAAAGCTATCTGCAGACTCTCTCATAATTGTAAATTCTGAATGAACTCCACCTTTTGTGTTTAAGGCGTGGCATAAATTTGTTCTACCAATTTTTTTAGGAAGCTTATTAGCTACTAGATTATCGAGAAACTCTTCTGCTCCTGGTCCACTTATTCTGCACTTTGCAAATGCACTCATATCTAGCAATCCAACGTTTTCTGAAACATTCTTACATTCATTGCCTATATGTTCAAACCATGCTGAGCGTCTAAAGGACCAATCATCTTCTTGGGGAACTCCCTCAGGTGCAAACCAGTTCGCTCTTTCCCAGCCAAATTTTTGACCAAACACGGCACCAAGATTTTTTAACCGATCGTAGCATGGAGCTTGTCTAAGAGGTCTCCCAGCTTCTCTTTCTTCATCTGGGTAATGTATTGTAAAAACATTAGCATAGGCCTCTTCATTTTTTTTAATTAAATATGCTTTTGACGCATAATCGCCAAATCTTCTTGGTTCTACTCCAAGCATGTCAATTGTGGGTTCGCCGTCTACAATCCACTCGGCAATCTGCCATCCCGCACCCCCTGCAGCAGTTACACCAAATGAATGGCCGTCATTGAGATAAAGGTTTTTTCTATCCCATGCCGGACCTATAATCGGACTACCGTCTGGCGTATAACAAATTGCTCCGTTGTACACCTTTTTAATTCCAGCCTCTCCAAAAATTGGTACTCGATTTATTGCGTGTTCAATGTGTGGGCCAAGTCGATCTAAATCCTCTTGAAATAATTCATATTCACAATCTTTACTGGGGCCATCTACATAACAAGCTGGAGCTCCTTTTTCATATGGTCCCAAGATAAGACCTCCTGCCTCTTCTCGCATATACCAGGCACCATCAGAGCCTCTTAATACCCCCATTTCTGGAAGGCCTTCTTTTTGTCTTTCTAAAATTTTTGGATGCGCTTCAGTTACAATATATTGATGCTCAACAGGGATTACGGGTATATCCAAACCTACCATCTCACCAGTTTGCCTTACAAAATTACCAGAACATGAAACGACAACATCACACTTAATCTCGCCCTTGTCAGTTGTCACAATCCAACTATCGTCAGGTAATTGTTCCAGAGCTGTTACTGCAGTTTGTCGATAAATCTCAGCTCCAAGAGCTCTTGCGCCTTTGGCTAAGGCTTGAGTTAAATCATTTGGCTGTATATAGCCATCTTCAGGATGCTGTATAGCTCCAACTAGTCCATCAATTGAACACAGTGGCCACGCTTTTTGAATTTCTTCAGGTGTAAGAAAATTAACTTTAACACCAATGGTTTCAGCAACACCTGCATATTGCCTATATTCGTCCATGCGATCTTGGTTTTCTGCCAGTCGTATATTGCTAACCTCCCTGAAACCAACATCTTGTCCTGTTTCTTTTTCAAGCTCTTGATAAAACTTAACTGAATATTTGTGTATTTGGCCTACAGAATAACTCATATTAAACAAAGGCATTAGTCCAGCTGCATGCCATGTGGAACCTGATGTAAGCTCTTTACGCTCACACAATACTACGTCAGACCACCCTTTTTTTGCTAGATGATAAAGTGTGCTTACACCCACTACTCCACCGCCAATTACGACAACTTTAGCCTTTGATTTCACAAAATTCCTTTTTTAATTTTTAAGGACCTGACCACTTAACAGCGCAGTATTCTGCACTTCCATTAGTAAAGTCCCAATTGCGTCCGTGATCTTTAATTCTACTTTTTTTACCCCCACGGCCAACTATTATTTCTGGGGCAACCCAATATTTAAGGTTAGATACTTTTACTTCTTCACCTCTATTTTTACCTGGCTCTTTCTCAATTCGTCCATCAAGAATCTCAGGTATGGTATAAGTCCAGCCTGTATCAGTTTCTTTATAGGTAATTGAGCATCTCTTAACGCCGAGAAAATTAGAGATCATTGTAGAGAACCATCCAGTTTGTCCTCCAGCATTGCCAGAAAATATTTTTAATAATGCGTCCGCTGCATCTTGAGATGCTTTCTCGTCAATATACAAACCAGCAGTCCATCCGCCCATTGATAATGGTCCTGGAACTTCAAGTAAAATTGCAACATTCAGTCCACTCAAATCAATAATACCCTTAGCTTCTTTTTTAAGAGGGTTGAAACCTGACCACTTTTCTTCAGCATATCCATCTTCAATAATAATACCCCACCAAGAAAAACATTTTCCATTTGCAGAATTTGGAATTGCTCGACCAAGAGAAACTGGGCAATTGCAAAATACATCACAATTACAATTTAGTAGAAAGTGTCCGTTTATCTCCCAGTGAAGGTTGAATGGGTTAACTGTCATAATTTATTATATTAAAAGATATAGGCCCCAAATTACTAGAAGAACACCAAAAAATCTAGAACTAAGTTGCTCAAAAGGAAGAAGTTTTTCAATCAATATTATAATTGTCAATATAACTACCCACGTCAGGTTCATGACCCCATTCACGAACAATAATGCCATTAGTGACCAACAACAGCCAAGACAATATAAGCCATGTGATAAACCGATACTAATAATATCTTTTGTGCCATTTATGTTTCTACCCATTATAAATGATAGAGGGTTTCTACACTTTTCAAGGCAAGCTTGTTTCAAATTTGTAAATTGATATATCCCAGCGACTAAAAGTGTGATTGAGGACACCGTATTGCTTTTTAATGTCCCCATCATGTCAACTAAACCGTTGTTGTGAAGGTAGTATTGCGCTGTACATGCAGTTATCGAAAAGATTATCCATATAATAAAGTATGTTAGAGATATCAATGATAACTCTAGAGTTGGATATTTTACTGTTTGCATCTTGGAGCGCATTAATCTGAAGAGATTTAAAAATATGTAAGTAGAAGGCATCATCATAGCGAACATCATAACGATCCACATTGTATTCATAACAATGAAGTCATTGAATCCCCATTCACCAGTCATGGGCATCATTAAGAAATTAATCGAATTATTTCCACTATTCATTTCCATTGAATCCATTGACATTGAGTTCATTTGTTCAGAATCCATTTCCATTGAATCCATTGACATTGAGTTCATTTGTTCAGAATCCATTTCCATTGAATCCATTGACATTGAGTTTTCACTCTTCATCATGCCATCCATTGAAGGGTGTGATGCCATTAAATATAAATAATACCATGAAATTGAAACCAATAATGATAATGAAATAATTGTTATGATATATTCAAACTTATATGTCTTCACCATCTATCTAATGCTCCGTGTGATCATCTTTATGCTTTTGCGTCTCAACTTCAAAGACTACTTTAATTTTACCTGCAAGTTCAAAATTAAGTACTCCTATTAACTCAGATTCATCTTTCAATTCAATATTAAAATTTGAAAACATGACATGATAACCTCCTGGTTTAAGAGACTTTGCAATCTGTGCTGGTATCTCTATGAAATCTACTTTATTCATAGAAACAATTCCATCATTAATTTCTGAGTGGTGAAGTTCTGCAACAGCAAAATCTACTTCAATGTTTAATAGTTTGTCTGGTTTCTCTCCCATATTAACAATCGTCATATAACCTGCAGCAGGACCTGATGAAATTGTAAATTTTATATATGGATGATTAATATTTATATTTTCTTTTTGAAACTGATGTGCAATTGACGGAGAAGACATAAAAAATATAAAAATAATACTTAAAAACTTAAACAACACTTTTAATCTCTCTCTGTTGAAAACATGCATACATCATTTACGCAGGTAAAAACACACAGTAATTGTGTATCTTTATTGTGATAAGATGACCACAATTCTGTATCTTCATAAGTTAACAATAACTCAACCACAGGGTTGCAGTTTTTCTCGCCAGCTTTTTTGACCGCAAGCTCTTTATAATTATTGTTGTTTTCAGAGCATGAGAATAGAACAAAGGCAAATAACAAAAATATTTTTTGCATAATCTATATTTTTTTTAAATCTTCGACCATTTGTTCAATACTTGATCCAAAAGGTAATATGCTTTGCAACTTATTGCTATTATCAAAAATATAATAAAATGCTGTATGCTGAACCATGTAATTTTCGTTATTAGAAGCAGCATCTTTTAATTGCTCTGAGGAGCTTAAGTGGTTTTGATGCTCAGATCTTGTTGCAGGCTCTACATGTACAAAAAAATCTTTCCACATAGGCATAAGTACCTTGTGGCTGCCTGTTAATCCAATAATATCATTGCTGAAATTAGATAAGAATTCTCTAAGTCTTTCAGGATTGTCTCTCGCAGGATCAACTGTAACAAAGAAAAACTTAATGCTATCTGTTTCAAAATTATCATTTTTAAGTTGATCTATAGCATTACTCATTAAATTAGCACTTATTGGGCAAATATCTGGACAATGAGTAAATCCAAAGAAAAATACTTTACTGAATCCATCATAATTAGTTGTTGAAACTTCATTTCCGAAATGATCAATGGCTTCAAATTTTAGAGTAATATTATTAGAAGGTTCATTTTGTTTACTATTAAAAAGTTCAGATACAGCCCAGCCTGCAATAATGGCTAATATGATAATTGATACAAATAGAAGTTGATTAATTCTACTTTGAGAAAACATTATTCCATTTTTTCGAGTCTTGAACTAAATGGCAAAGGTACCACTTCGACATCTCTGTCTTCACCATCATGACTAATTTTAAATATGTCCTCTGAACTCGTAAGGCTAATATCGATATATCCAAGAGCAATGTTGCATCCAAAATTTGGACTATAAATTGTGCTGCTTATGAAACCTTTTTGTTCTGAATTGCTATCAAATAGAGGAATCCTAGCCATGTTGTAGCCAATTTTTTTGCCTGAAATCTTGAATCCCGTGAATTGTTTTTTGATGCCCTCTTCCCTAATTTTCAGTAAAGCCTCTTTGCCTACAAAATCACTCTCCTGATCAAGATCATAAAATTTAGGCAGATTTAATTCCAATGGATTCTCTAGTAATGAAGTATCACCTTGGTGCGAAATCATGCCTGCTTCGATTCGATCGATTTGATTTGGACAACTTGGTACAATTTTAAATTCTTTTCCTGCTTCCATTAACGAATTCCATAAGATAGAAGCATCAATTTCACGTGTAATATATATTTCGTATCCAAACTGATTACTCCATCCACTTCTTGCAATTATTATATCAATGTCGAATAAATTAGTTTCAATAAATTGGTAATATTTCAATCCCATGATGATCGGATCATCATTTGTTATTTTTCTCATGAGTTCTTTTGATCTTGGTCCTTGCAATGATAATGGACATGCTTCTGGTTCAGAAATTTTAACATTAAATTTACCAGAATGGGCTATCCCTTTGCACCATAGAATTGCATCTGAGTCTGCTATACTTAGCCAAAATTTATTTTCATTAAATTTTAATATAAGAGGATCATTTATAATCCCACCATCATCATCTGTCATGAATGCATATCGACAAAATCCATCTTTGAAAGTAGAAAGGTTTCTTGGCGTCATATACTGAACAAATTTTGCTGCATCTTCTCCAACAACTTCAACTTGTCTTTCTGCTGCAACATCCCATAAGGTCACATCATTGATTAATGAATGATATTCCTGCTCAGGCGTGGTATATCCAACAGGCATTGTCATATGATTGTAGGTAGTGAAATTAGTTGCCCCAGATTTTATGGTTTCTTCAAAGAATGGTGACTTTCTAACTCTTGGTGTATAAATTATTCCTTTTGACATCTTTATCCTCTAAATGTGATCAGCCCTTATAAACCAAAAAGTTATTGAAAGTAAATCCTTTTAATAAAATTCTGTTTACTTGAGGAAGCTTTAAATGATAATTATTTACTATGAATCAAAGATACAAAAATTTCATGGACATGCTTAGTAATGGAGAAACAATACTCTTAGATGGTGCCACTGGCTCAGAACTTGAAAATCGAGGTGTCAAAATGGATAATTCTTGGTGTGGAACTGCCTCACTCGAAAGCAATACCCTCAAGCAAATTCATAAAGATTACATCGGAGCGGGCTCTAAGATTATTACAACCAATACCTACGCTACCAATAGAATGATATTGGAGACTGCGGGAGCTGATGATAAATTTGAGGAAATTAATTTAAGTGCAATTAACGCTGCTCTTGACGCAAGAAAAGAATGTGACAGAGATGATATCTTAGTTGCTGGCTCATTATCACATCAGATTCCATACCAAGATGCTTTTGAAAACCAGAAAGAAAGAGAAAAATTTATTAATAAGCTTACACCCGAATATTTTAAAAAATCCTTTGATGAGTTAGCTTTTTTTCTTGCTGATAATGGCTGTGATTTTATTCTATTAGAATTAATGTACAGGCCAGACAGAATTGAAATAATATTCGAGTCTGCAAGAAAAGCTGGAATACCAGTATGGGCAGGCTTCTCTGCAAGAAGTAGTATCCCAGACGGCCTAATATCACTCACCACTGACTACGACTATAGTTTTAAAAAAATGGTAAGTGATGTGAAGAAATATAAGTTAGATGCGGTTGGTATTATGCATTGTGAAATTAGCGTGATCGAAGAAAGCATAAAAGAATTAAAAGAAGTCTATGATGTTCCAATTATGGCATATCCTGAGGTCGCTGAATTCAAGTTTCCGAACTACGATAGAAGCAATGTAATTTCTCCCGACAAATATCTAGAGGAAGCAAAAAAATGGAAAGAAGCAGGAGCACAGATTATCGGGGGCTGTTGTGGTACAACTGTTGAGCATATTAAAGTGCTGAACAATTTATAGGCTATTCTTCTTTAATAGCTGCATTTGACGCAAAAATAATCTCTGTTAATCCAGCCAAGATTATAAACGAGCTACCTATTACTTCTCTCCATCCAAATAGTTCATCTGTTAATATTGCAGCGCTGAACGTGCCAACAACAATTTCGAAAAGAATAATTATAGAGAATAGTCCCGCACCGATTCTGCTGGGTGCGCCTAATATAACCACATTTGTTGGTATATGAAATAAGACAGCTATCAATAAAAGCCATGGCATCATTGTAACCCAAGAAATCATTGATGGTGCAGGGCCCATTACATCCCTAAGAAAGTAAGCTTGTACTAAAGTAAATATGCCTCCATAAAAAAAGAATGAAAAAAGAATTGGAAAAATACCCTCAGGTTTTTTAATTTCCATTCGAACGGCTGATGCTGCAATAAATACACCGCCTAAAAGTGCTATCCAATCACCAGAGTTTTGAGGTATTGGAATAATTCCATCTTGGCCAAATACAATCCAAACTCCGGATAATGCAAGAACAAGTGTAATATATCTGTAGTAGCGTGGAAGCTGCCTAAGAAATATCACTTCGAAAATAGTTGTCCAAACCGGAGTTATGTAAAATAGAATTAAAGCTCTCACTACATCTGTTAATAGAAAACTATTTGCGTAGCATGCTATACCTGCCCCAAACAACAGGCCAATAATGGGATAATTAAGACCAAATGAATTGCCTTTATATTTTCTCCAGAAAGCGATTGGAAGAAGTATTAAAAATGGAATGATCATTTGTGAAATAGTAGCCCAACCACCTGTTAGTCCGCCGGACTCTAGTGCTCGTTGGGGTATCCAAAATAATCCCCATAAACCTGCAGCAATCAATAATGCAAAGCTAATTGTGTAATGATATTTGTGTTTTTGATTTTCCATTTAAAAAAACATAAAAAAAAAGACCCTGTAATTATACAGGGTCTTTTTTAAATTTAAAAATTAGTTAAGCTTATGGAAGCCAATTCTTCCAATCACTTGAACTATCTTTCCACTCTTGAACAGCATCTTCAACTGATAATCCATCATCGCCTACTCTTACAAGCATTTTAGCTTGATCCGTATTTGAGAACTTCATTTTCTTGAAGAACGCTAGTGCCTCTCCATCGACTGTTTCTGGGTTCATGTAGTTCATGGTATAGTCTTTATCCCATCCAGTTGCTGGCCATGCAGCAGTACCACAGTCTTTCCAGTTATTTGCTTCAGTGAAATCATCACATACTTTGTAAGTTGGAAGACTCACGCCAACCATTTCATTTTTACCAAAGAAAAAGTGTGGTTCCCACAAATAAAGAAGGAAGGCTTCTCCTCTATCATAAGCAGCTTGTGCTTCAGCTAGAGCAGCAGTTTCTGTTCCAAGTTCTGCAGCTTCAAAATCAATTCCTAAAAGATCTAGTCTTTTTTGGTCATGACAGTTCCAACCTGCAACAGGACATGCAATCAATCTACCTTTTGAGCCAGTTTCAGCATTAGCAAATTGATCTTTATATTTATTTAAATCCGACCAATCTTTAAAGTCTGGGTTGGCATCAACAAAATATTTTGGAACATAATAATCTGACATTCCAATAATACCTGAAGTATATGCATCTACAGATCCATCTCCAGAATAAGATTTTACAACGTTGCCATCATAAACTAAGTCCATGTTTACCATAACATCGTCAGCTTCAGCATAACTTGGCCAACTTTCACATGCGAAGTCTATATCGCCAGCAGCGATCGCTTCCCATAAGCCTGTTCCAGATGGAAATACAATTCTTTCCACTTTATATCCAAGTTCTTGCTCTAAAATGCTTACAGCAACTTGACATGTAATCTCACCACCTGTCCAGTCTGCAACAGCAGCTGTCAAACGCTTTGCGTTAGCAGTACCTGCAGATAGAACTAAGAAAGAAGACATTATCAAAGCCATGAAAGCATTTGCAAAAAATGATTTTTTCATAGTATAAAAGCCCTTTATTTTTTTATTTTTTAAAAAAATATTCTAGACTGAAAATATATAAAAAGTAAATGGCTAATTAATATAAATAATTAGATAAATTTTGCTTTAAAGCCGCAATTTATATACCTAATGCGTCTCTCTGCTTCTTAGTCCAAGCAAGGCTTATTCTATCAATTATCATTGCTAATAAACAAATACCAATACCTGCAGCCAATGATCGGCCAGTATCAGATCTTGCCAGTCCATTAAATACTTCAAGACCTAAACCCTTTCCACCAATAAGTGGTGTTACAATTTGCATGGCAAATGCCATCATTACTGTTTGATTAAAGCCCATAACTAAACTTGGAACAGCAAGTGGAAATTTAACTTTTCTTAAAGTTTGGATTAAAGATCCACCAAATGAAGTAGAGACTTCTGAATAAGTAACTGAAACTTGCGATAGACCGAGAACAGTTAATCTTATTATTGGAGGAATTGAATAAATAATTGTTGCAAGAAGAGCTGAAAATGCTCCACCTCCAAAAAACATAAGAACAGGTATCAAGTAACAAAAATATGGTAAAGTTTGCATTGCATCCAATACAACTTCATTAACGGCTTTAAATCTTGGATTGTATGAGGCTATTATGCCTATTGGAACGCCTATTACAAAGCATAACAATACTGAAATAAGAACAGAGGATAGTGTGATCATTGCCTCAATCCAAATGCCGCAAGCTCCTATAAAGACTAAAAGAACTAAGCTTGTAATAGCAAATCGAAATCCAACTGAGGTCCAACT